>Ga0310786_10003127_pt1 | contig 24384 bp, 17 predicted proteins | sample AusTroGonzalo_MG_FD_203881 | JGI IMG/M metagenome (GOLD analysis project Ga0310786, IMG submission 203881) | Bovine rumen microbial communities from tropical cattle in Woodstock, Queensland, Australia - Gonzalo_03 (v2) (version 2) | ecosystem: Host-associated > Mammals > Digestive system >...
TCTCGCCAGCCAAGGCGACAAACGGAATCTGCTTGGCATTGGCATACGACATCTGTTTTTTCATCTTCGTACTATCCGGGAAAACCTCCGTACGGATGCCAGCCTCACGGGCCTTCGCCACAGCAGGCAGACAATAGGCAGTTTCCTTCTCACCAAAGTTGATGAAGAGAAGTTGGGTACCAACGACAGCATTTTTCGGATAGCTGTCGAGGGCGTTAAGAACATCGAAGATACGGTCCACGCCGAAGGAGATACCGACACCCGAGATACCAGGCATGCCAAAGATGCCTGTGAGGTTGTCATAACGGCCACCGCCAGTGATGGAGCCGATCTGCACATCCAGAGCCTTCACCTCGAAGATGGCACCGGTGTAATAGTTCAAGCCACGAGCCAACGTCAGATCGAGTTGAAGTTCGTTTTTCAGTCCCGTCACCTTCAACGTATTGAGAATATAGCGGGTTTCCTCTACGCCTTTCAGCCCAACTTCGCTGTCCTTCAGTACTTCAGCAATGGTGTCAAGTTTCTCTTCGTTGGTACCTTCAAGGGAGATGATAGGCTGAAGTTTGGCAATCTGCTCCTCGGTGAGACCATCTTCATGGAGTTCCTGGTTTACATTGCCAAGACCGATTTTATCGAGTTTATCGATAGCCACAGTGATGTCAACGATCTTATCGGCAGCACCGATAACCTCGGCAATACCTGTGAGAATCTTGCGATTGTTGATCTTAATCTGTACCCGGACTCCGAAACGAGAGAATACCGTATCAACAATCTGCATCAACTCTACCTCATTCAATAAGGAGTCAGAGCCGACAATATCGCCATCGAACTGCCAGAACTCACGGTAACGCCCCTTCTGAGGTCGGTCTGCGCGCCAAACGGGCTGCATCTGATAACGCTTGAACGGTAACTGCAGTTCCTCACGGTGCATCACCACATATCGTGCAAAGGGGACAGTGAGATCGTATCGCAGGCCCTTTTCGCAGAGCTTGGCTGCCAGATGCAGAGCATTACGTTCTTGCAACTCCTCATCGCTGACCTTGTTGAGGAAATCACCACTATTGAGCACCTTGAAAAGCAGTTTATCGCCCTCCTCGCCATACTTGCCCATCAGCGTCCCGAGTGTTTCCATTGCAGGCGTCTCTATCTGTTGGAATCCATAGAGCTGATACACGCTGCGAATGGTATCGAAGATATAGTTACGCTTTGCCATCTCCATGGGAGAGAAGTCGCGCGTACCTTTTGGAATACTTGGTTTTTGTGCCATTATAAATTACTTTCTAACAATAGTCTGGTCACGGTCGGGACCGATGGAAATGATTTTAATCGGGGTTTCGAGTTGGCTCTCAAGGAAAGCAATGTAGTCGCTGAATTCCTTCGGAAACTGATCCTCACTCGTGAATTTCGTCATATCGGTCTTCCAGCCGGGGAGTTCCTGATAGACGGGCTCGATACCCTCTTCAATATCATACGGGAAATAATCGATTTCAACGCCGTTCTGCTTGTAGGCTACACAGGCCTTGATGGTGTCAAAGCCGTCGAGCACGTCACTCTTCATCATGATGAGCTGGGTGACACCATTGACCATGATCGAATACTTCAGGGCAACGAGGTCGATCCAGCCACAACGGCGCTCACGGCCAGTGACTGCACCATATTCATGACCGAGGTCGCGGATGGTCTTGCCCGTTTCATCAAACAATTCTGTGGGGAACGGCCCCGCACCGACTCGTGTGCAATAGGCCTTCATGATACCATAGACATCGCCGATCTTGTTCGGTCCGATACCCAGACCAGTACAGGCACCAGCGCAAATAGTGTTGGATGATGTGACAAAAGGATAGCTACCGAAGTCGATGTCGAGCATCGTACCCTGGGCACCCTCGCAGAGCACGCTCTTGCCACTCTTAAGGATGTTGTTAATCTCATGCTCTGAGTCGACGATGGGGAACTGACGGAGATATTCAACCCCTTCGAGCCATTTCTTTTCAACCTCGGTGATGTCGTACTCAAAATTCAGCGATTTTAAGATAGCCTCATGGCGGGCCTTGGCCTTGGCGTACTTCTCTTCGAAGTTGTCAAGGATATCACCGACACGCAGACCATTACGACTGATTTTATCGGTATAAGTAGGACCGATGCCCTTACCAGTAGTTCCCACCTTGTTCTTTCCCTTTTGGGCCTCATAGGCAGCGTCGAGCACACGGTGAGTAGGCATGATGAGATGTGCCTTCTTCGAGATGTGCAGACGAGAGTGCAGATCGTGACCACTGGCCTCGAGTGCTTTTGCCTCATCCATGAAGAGATCGGGAGCAAGCACCACACCATTACCGATGATGTTAACCTTGCCACCCTGAAAGATGCCCGATGGAATCGAGCGCAAGACATACTTCTGACCTTCAAACTCCAGTGTATGGCCGGCATTAGGTCCTCCCTGGAAACGGGCTACCACATCGTACTTCGGGGTCAGCACATCGACCACCTTACCTTTACCCTCATCGCCCCACTGCAAACCGAGCAGGACATCAACTTTTCCTTTGTTCATAATCTATGTTTTACTTATTGACTTTTTTCTTTTTCTTCGTGATCCTGGCCTGACAGGTGCTGCAGACGCCATAGACATAGAGCGTATAACCATCTTTACGGAAGCGTTTAGTGGGCATATTCTCCACGGCAAGGCTAATCTCATTGGACTTGATTTCCATGACCTTGCCACATATCGTACAGATCTGATGACAATGGCTGGTATTATCGTAACATGCCTCGTACTTCGTCGAGCCCTGAAAACGATGACGGATTACCAGGCGCAGTTCCAAAAACAGATTGAGTGTATTGTACATCGTAGCCCTGCTCACGTGGAAATTCATATTCTGGAGCAGTCGCTCGTTCAGTTCCTCCAGCGTGAAATGACCGTTAGTACTATAGATAGCCCGGAGGATAGTATAGCGTTCGAGTGTCTTGCGATGATTGTTCATCTCAAGATAGCTGTCCAAGATGCGTTCAACAGCGTTGATAACGCTTTCTTTATTAGATACTGCCATCGATATTTTCTGTCGAATCCATGAAAACCGCACAAAGGTACACATTTTCAGAGAGACAGAAGAGAGTTAATTTATAAAAATTCTAAATTAATCGTTTTTATTGCGCTTTTGGCCAATCGTTGATAGACTAAGCCAAGTTCTGCGAAGCGTTGCATGCTGGCCATTGCCGCCTTCCTGACTGCCAAACTCTCCCCTTGCATGGCTGCAAGTGCCTGGTCGACAAACTCATTGATGCCACGTTCGTTAGGTTCCTGTCCGTTCATGAACAGTCGTGATAGGATATGGAAGCCACAGAGCTGATAGAGCTCCTTATCAGAGGCAATCCAAGTGTAGGCTTTCACTGGGGCGTACGGAAGGTACTGGTATAGGTTGAAGGCGGCTTGTTCGGCTATCTCCTGTGTGGGTGTCTGTTCCATCCAGATGTCGATAACTTCTGGTAAGACAACATCTGGCGGCATGATCATCGTGGCAAGAATCTTGCATTCACGTATATTCTCTTTCCACAGGGCAATGGCAAGGTCGTAGTTCTTACCGATTTCATCGGCTTTCTCACGCAGTCTCGGCAAGGTGGCTCCCCAGTTGAGATGATAGTCTACACCCTTGTCACGCATCGACTGAGCAATGGAACCATCCATCATCTGACGGAACGACTGCTTGATTTCCTTAATCTGACTGTTTATGTCCATTCCTTCGGGTTTAATCAGATGAGTGTGCCGTATTCCTGACTGTATCTGAGCATCTGGTGGGTATAACTCTCACCATAATAGAGATTTACATCAATGATTCTACCCTCATGGTCGTAGACAGGTAACATCATGGGATTGATGAAACCTTTGTAGGGGGCAAGATTCAAGCAGCGATAACGTTCAAGAATCTCCTGATGCAATACAGCATCGACATGGACCGCATACCATTCCACTAACTGACGGGCAGCCTCATAGTCGCCTTCACTCTTGATGCGCTGAACCTCAGCCAACAGCGTGGAAATAAGTTCACGCAGTCCTGCATAATCCGTGATTTCAACGAAAGTTTTGCGATTACGTCTGACCAACTTCACAGCATCGCCATGCTCCAGACACCAGTGAGCAATCAATGCCCTGTTCCGCATGTGCGCCTCTTCAATCTGATTACCGGGAGTGATTCGGATGAGTTGTGTCATCAGACCGTTCATCATGTAGGTATAGTACTGCGACTTATACGCTTCCAAGTCAGGAGTCAGACCGAGTTCCACAAGCTTTGGATCTGCGATATAATAGAGTCCGAAGAGATCTGCCCTAGCCTCTTCAATAGTATTGCCATAGGCCTTCAAGGCATCGGGATCGACACCCGGAAGAAGTCTGCCGCTACCATGGCCGAGACACTCATGCAGATCTGTATGAAGATTATCGCATACATCACCATAACGTTCTATCATTTTGAGAGTTGCATCATCAATAACAAACTCTTCCTTGAAGCCGTTACCATGAGCAGCTTTATTATATGCATCGGTGATATTACTAATGGTAATACTCTTCGAACCATATTCAGCACGTATCCAATCTGCATTGGGGAGATTGATGCCGATGGCCGTAGACGGATATTCATCACCACCGAGCATCGCAGCGCAGATCACACTGGCAGAGACGCCTTTGACCACAGGTTTACGGAAACGCGGGTCTACCGGTGAGTGATCCTCAAACCACTGGGCATTGCGACTGATGGTCCGAGTGCGTTCGGTGGCCATTTCATCGATATACTCCACAAGTCCTTCCCACGAACCTTTCAATCCTAAAGGATCGCCATAGACCTCAATGAATCCGTTGATAAAATCGATAGCTGAATCATGTTCTTTCAGCCATTCAATACAATACTGGTTAAAAGTTTGTAAATCACCGGATTCATAGTAACTTATCAACAACTGTATAACCTTACACTGCTGGTCGTTTTCCGCAACACCCTCTGCCTTCCTGAGCCAATAGATGATGTGACGGATGGCATTGGCGTAACGACCATTGGCAGACCACACCATCTCCTTGACCTTTCCACCTTCCTTCACCAGTGTCGAGTTCAATCCAAACGACGGCGGTGTATCGGGGGGTGGACCTTTCCGTTTCATCGCATCGTAGAAGGCTTCCGCCTCTGCCTGGGTGACACCTTCATAAAAATGACAGGCAGAGGTCTGTAACAGATCCTCGCCATCAGCTTTATTCACCCTTTTGGGTAGCACCTGCGGGTCGAAGATTACCGGGAAAAGCTCATTGCAGAAGTCATCGAGCGTCTCCCCTGCCTTAAGCGGCAAACGGCATGCATCGACTTTCTCAAGCTGTTCACGGAGATAATCCGACGAGAAGCCTGGCAGCATCTTCTCACATCCATAGTGATGATAAATACCATTGGAGAACCATACACGTTTCAGATAGATCTCCAATGCTCGGAAGTCATCCGTATCGTGGTCGATATTCTGGTCCGTAAATAAAACCTCCAGCATCTTACGGATGCGGAGATTGTACTTACCAAACTGATCAAAAGTGATATCCCTCCCATACAATGTAGCTTTCGAAAGATAATAGATAAGTTCTTTCTGCTTGGGAGAAAGTTTATCAAAACCCGTCAACTGATATCTGAGCATTTGCAAGTCTGCAAACCGCTCATCCTGATAATTGAAACCTGAGGTTTCTGTCACATGCTTCATTATGCTTTCTTCTTCCTCGGTTTGCGTTTAGTGACCTTCATGGCAGGATGCTGCTGCAAGTGCTGAAGACGGTAATCACGCGGGGTAATACCCACCAGTCTGAAGAATGAAGCATAGAATGATTGGCGGTTGGAGAATCCAACCATATCACTAACCTCCTCCATGCGGAGATCCTGATAACGTTTGTCAACAAGGATAGTCATCGCCTCGTCAATGCGATACTTGTTGACGAATGAAGTGTAGTTCATGTGAAAACGCACATTAACGACAGCAGAGATATAACGGGTATTCGTTCCCAGATCTTCAGCGAGCCTCTTTGCTGAATAATCTTTGTCACGATACTTCTTCTGCATCACGATAATGTTCATTATCTTTTCCTGCATCTCATCCATGACCTTTGGGCTTACCAGACCTCTGTAAGCCGCGACCTTCTCCTTTTTCTCAATAATGTTGTACTTCGTCATGTTGTAACGGGTTAGCTGATTAATGCGCAAATTTAATCAAATATTTTGAAACTTCCAACTATTTGCAAAATAATTTCAACATTTTTGCAAAAACATGACTGCTTTTTTAATATTTTAAGATTGCATTATAATAAGCGAAAATGATTAAGAAAGCCAAAAGAAATCCAAAAAAGACTCTAAAAATGTCACTTTTTTGCTAAAAACAATCAAAGAATGTCGGAAATGCGACTTTTTTTTCGTACCTTTGCAAGGTAAAATCCACAAAGATGGCAAAAAAGAAGATATTATTCATCAATCAGGAGATATCTCCGTATGTTCCCGACAACGAATTGTCGGTCATGGGAAGGATACTTCCCCAAACCATCCAAGAGCGTAGCCACGAAATTCGTACGTTCATGCCCAAATGGGGAACCATCAATGAGCGTCGTGGACAGTTACATGAAGTAATCCGTCTGTCGGGTATGAATCTGATCATCAACGACACTGACCACCCGCTGATTATCAAGGTCGCCTCGATCCAGTCAGCAAAGGTGCAGGTCTATTTCATCGATAACGACGACTACTTCGGCAAGCGTCTGATGGAGAAAGACGAACAGGGTGAAGACTATCCTGATAATGGAGAACGTGCCATCTTCTTTGCACGTGGTGTGATGGAGACAGTGAAGAAGCTCCGTTGGGTGCCCGATATTATCCATTGTCAGGGGTGGATGAGTGCCGTTGTTCCTATTTATGTAAAGACGGCCTACCACGATGAGCCATCGTTTGCTGATGCGAAAGTGGTCACCTCACTCTTCTCGCAGAAACTTGACAAAGATCTTGGTGCGGATTTCAAGCAGTGTCTCCAATTCCGTGAGACCAAAGCAGACCTTCTGAAGGGTTACAAGGACAATTTCGATTTCATTGAGCTGAACAAGCTCGCCATCGACTATAGTGACGGTATCGTACAATCAGACAGCCTCGTTGACGAGGAATTACTGACATATACTAAAGAAAAGAACATTCCCATCCTCGGCTATTCTGAGAATGTCGCAGAAGCCTGTGAAGACTTCTATGAGACACTATTCCCTTCTGAAGAATAAGCAGAGGAGCAACAATAAAGAAAGAAACAAAACATGAAACTCAAATTGATTACAGCGATTGCATTTTCCGCAATGGCGATAATTTCTTGCAGTACAGACACAGACACCCTTGGCTCGTCGTTGACGAACGAATCGGATAAGCTGGAGGTCAGCACAGGCTCCTACAGTGCCTACACCCGGTCTGTACTCGTCGACTCCGTGTATGCACGCAGCAATAACACCTACTTCGGTCATGTGAAAGACCCTGAGACAGGTACTTATATCAAGACAGAGTTCATGGCCCAATTCAACATGCAGGAGAACATCAAACTGCCAAGCATCAGTGAGATGGCTAAAGACGAGAACGGAGAGGTTGTGGCCGACTCCTGTGAGATTTGGTTGGTCTTTGACCAGAGTAACTGCTATGGCGACTCTTTGGCTGCCATGAAGATGAATATCCTTGAACTCAAGGAACCCATGAATGAGTCGGTAACCTATTACAGCAACTACGATCCAAGGACAGCGGGTTACATCAGAGAAGACGGTCTGAAGAAAAGTATGCTCTTCAGCCTGAGCAACCTGACCTATACAGACAGCATCAGGTCTATTTCGGACTACACCGAAATCGCACGAATCTCACTCTCAGACAAATACATCGACAAAGATGGTGTCGAATACAACAACTACGGCACCTACCTTCTCCGTACTTACTACAATCATCCGGAATACTTCAAGAACAGCTACTCGTTCGTTCACAAGGTGTGTCCAGGTTTGTTCTTCGAGGTGGCCGACGGACTGGGACTGATGGCAAAGTTCTTACAGATGGAGATGCGTACCTTCTATCATTACAAACGTGACAATACGACTTATGTCTCATATCTGGCAAACTCGTCAACATCGGAGGTGCTCCAGACAACACAGGTAACCAATGACAAAGAAGCGCTGTCACAATTGGTAGAAGACCAGAGTTGTACCTATCTGAAGACTCCTTCAGGTATCTTCACAGAGGTAACCCTTCCCGTAGATGAGATTACCCAGACCCACTCTACCGACTCGCTGCTCTCCGTCAGCCTGACTTTCAATCGTCAGAACAGTGAGACGAAATCAGGGGCTTATCTTCTGAATGCCCCCACAAGCATCATTATGTTGCCGTCAGACAGTCTGAAGGTGTTTTTTGAAGAAGAGAAGGTATTTGACTATAAGAGTATATTCACCTCAACACTGGCCTACAACTGCTACAGCTTCACAAATATCAGCAACCTCATCACGCTGCTAAGTGAAAACAAGAAGAATGGGTTGGCTACAGATCCAGACTGGGTAAACAAACACCCGAATTGGAATAAGGTGTTGTTGGTGCCCGTGTCGATATCATACACAAACAACACCCAGAGTAACAATGTGGAGGTTATCGAGAACCAAATGGGATTAGAGAGTACGAAACTTGTTGGAGGAGCCAACACGCCAATTGAGGTGAAGGTGATCTATGCCCATTTCAAGAACAGATAGCGATGGCTGACGGATACCTGGAGAAGCACCACGAAGACTATGAGGCCCGCAAGGCCGCATGGCTCAGAAAGAAAAAGCATCTGCCGAAAGCCAAAAGCAGAACTATAGAGAAGCCCGACGATGAGGCGCTATAATATAAATCCAGAGATTCGGATTCGAGTCTCTGGATTTGTTTTCAGCCGATAATCTTGAACTTTGCAAACTTCAGCAACAACTGCTTGGTGCCTGTATTGCGGAACTCGACGGTAGCTTTGGTATTCTCACCCGTACCCTCAATCTTCACCACCGAACCAACACCAAAGCGCTGGTGCTCGATGGTAGAACCCACACGCAGGTCAGAGGCAGAGGCATCAGAAGCTATCGGTCGTGGAGGAACGGCCCTGTTCACAGGCTTATATCTGCCACCACTGGCTATATTGAGCTGACGCTTGAAACCATCGGAGAAGGGATCCACAGGATTCTCAAGCTGACGAGGTGCAACAGCCCTTGGCTTGGGATCGGCCTTGAACTGCGTTGCCACCGGCCTCGGGTTCTGCATCCACTCCGGGCTTCGGCTACCACCAGAAGTTCCACCAGAAGTCCCACCAAGGCCCCCTCCATACGATCCTCCATACGATCCTCCGAAGAACGACTTTCCCCCACCTGATTCAGAATGCACATCGAGCAACCCGGCATCAATATCCTTGATAAACCTTGAAGGCGTGTCATATTCCATCCTTCCATAACGGAAACGATTCTGCGCACAGGTCAGGATGCAATGTTTCTCTGCCCGGGTGATGGCCACATACAACAATCTGCGTTCCTCTTCGAGTTCCCGCATCGAGTTGGTACACATCGGCGACGGGAAGATATTCTCTTCGAGGCCCACGACGAACACTGTTGGGAACTCAAGACCCTTGGCCGAGTGAATGGTCATCAGCGTCACCTTGTCGTTTTCGTCGCCCGTATCGCTGTCGAGGTCTGTCAGCAAGGCCACTTCCTGCAAGAAATCGGGCAGATAAATCTCGTCACCCATATCCTCTTCCTTGCGACTCTCCACAAAGTCCTGCATACCACTCAGAAACTCTTCGAGGTTCTCCTGTCGTGAGATATCCTCAGGATTACGACCCGAATAGATATCCTTGCTGATGCCCGAGGTCATGATGATGTCATGACCGAGTGCGTAGGCATCCTCTGTGTTCATACGACCGATCCAACCTTCTATCAGTTCTCTGAAGGCCTGAAGCTTCGTCATCGTGCCCTTGCTCACATCCATCGGGAAGAGCACAGGTTCCTTGATGACCTGCCACAGGCTCACGCCATACATCTGTGCCGTTTGGATAATCTTCGCCACCGTCGTGTCGCCGATGCCTCGTGTGGGATAGTTAATGATGCGCTTGAAGGCTTCCTCGTCGTTAGGATTGGATATCAGACGGAAATAGGCAATCACATCCTTGATCTCCTTACGCTGATAGAAACTCAGCCCACCATAGATGCGATACGGGATGTTGTCCTTGCGCATCTGCTCCTCAAAGCTTCGGCTCTGTGAATTCGTACGATACAAGATGGCAAAGTCGCTCCAGTCGCTATTATCCTGCCGTCGCAGACGTTTGATGTCCTGACACACGATCATCGCCTCTTCCTTATCCGAGTAGGCAGGTTTCAGCTGCAGCTTCTCACCGTGTTCGTTCTTCGAGAAGATGTTCTTCGGAATCTGCCGTTCGTTGCGACGGATGAGCGAGTTGGCTGCCTGAACGATCAGCTGTGTCGAACGATAGTTCTGCTCCAACTTAAAGAGTCTGGCATTGGTATATTGATTCTGGAAGTTCAAGATGTTATCGATGTTTGCCCCCCGGAAGGAATAGATGCTCTGAGCATCGTCACCCACCACACACACCTTCTGACGCTCTTTCGTGAGCTGATAGACGATCGCCTGCTGGGCAAAGTTCGTGTCCTGATACTCATCGACGAGCACAAAGTGGAACTTCTCCACATACTTTCTTCGGACATCCTCATGATTCTGGAACAATACCCACGTCTGAACCAGCAAATCATCGAAGTCCATCGCATTGGCCTGTCTGCACCTTTCCGCGTACCTTATATATATATTAGAGACCTGAGGCCGTTTCTGAGTGGCATCGTCATGAGCCCAGGCACTCTGCTGATAGGCCTGAGGCAGCAGCAGGTGGTTCTTGGCCATAGATATGCGGTCAGCCACAGAGGATGGTTTGTACACCTTATCATCGAGCTGCATCTCCTTGATGATCGTCTTCACCAGTGAACGGGCATCGCTCTGATCGTAGATGGTGAAGTTGGAATTAAAGCCTACCTTATCGGCCTCTGCTCTCAGGATACGTGCAAAAACACTGTGAAAGGTGCCCATCTGCAGGTATCTGGCCTCGTCGTCGCCCACCAAACGGCCTATACGTTCCTTCATCTCCCGTGCCGCCTTGTTTGTAAACGTCAGTGCAAGGATATTCCATGGTCTGATGGGGTCGTTACCGGCTTCCTTACCCTTCTCCAGCAGCCATGCAATCTTATAGGTCAAAACTCTTGTCTTTCCCGATCCCGCACCCGCAATTACCAGACTTGCCCCGTCGCAATACATCACTGCATCACGCTGACTGTCATTCAGTTGCTGTAATATCTCGTTGTTCATCGTCACCCAAATCGAAATGATAGTGCAAAGATACGAATAAAAATCCAAACGGCCAAATATTCGCACAGGATTTGAAGCGATTTGTACAACAGACAGACAAATCAAAGATAAAAGAACTTCGTGACTCGTGACGTTGTAACATTAAGCATCTTCAATATACAAACAATCTACAAGGAGAAGACACAATGACCCCTATCCTATCGCCCCATTAAGGTATTTTTATAGTAGAACATTAGGATATCTGAATTATTATATATTATAATATATATTAATTTTGTAATACTGCTTTAACACTATTGTGCATATTGGAATACCTTATTTTCACAAAGTCACCGTCACAATGTAGCAGATTGCTGTCAGCGACGAGAAGTAATCTTCGACGGTCGATAATTACGGCTTCGGGGCATCGTGCTTACTGATACGTCCATCGTGTATGGACGGTCGTATGAATATGCAATAATGATACGATATTCGGGGATTTAGGTCAATTCTTGCAAAAAATGACGCAAATCTAAGGGATGATATTTGGTCGTTTCCGAAAAACTTCGTACCTTTGCACGCGATTTAAGAACAAGGATACAAAATCAACCCAAAATGAAAAAAGAACTGAAAAAGGTGTTGGTACTCGGATCGGGTGCCTTGAAAATCGGACAAGCAGGAGAGTTTGACTACTCTGGTTCACAAGCATTAAAAGCACTCCGCGAGGAGGGGATCAAGAGCGTTCTCGTTAACCCTAACATCGCCACTATCCAGACCAGTGAAGGTATTGCAGACAAGGTGTATTTCCAGCCGGTGAATACACACTTCGTGACAGAAATCATTAAGAAGGAACGGCCAGACGGTATTCTGTTGGCGTTCGGAGGACAGACCGCACTGAACTGCGGAACGGAACTTTATCTGAACGGCACACTGAAAGAATACGGAGTAGAAGTCTTAGGAACAAGCGTCGAGGCCATCATGAACACTGAAGACCGCGACCTTTTTGTTAAAAAGCTGGCCGAGGTTGACCTGAAGGTGCCCGTGTCGCATGCCGTCGAGTCGATGGAAGATGCCCTGAAGGCAGCCCACGAGATCGGCTTCCCCATCATGATTCGTTCAGCCTATGCCCTCGGCGGTCTCGGCTCTGGTATATGCCCCAATGAAAAGAAGTTCCGTGAGCTGGCAGAGTCGGCCTTCACCTTCGCTCCGCAAATCCTTGTGGAGGAATCACTGAAGGGCTGGAAGGAAATCGAGTTCGAGTGTATCCGCGATGCCAACGATCATTGTTTCACCGTGGCCTCGATGGAGAACTTCGACCCGCTCGGCATCCATACCGGTGAGTCGATCGTGGTGGCACCCACCTGTTCGCTCCGTGAGGACCAAGTGAAGATGCTGCAGGATCTGACCATCAAGTGCGTGAAGCACCTGGGCATCGTCGGCGAGTGCAATATTCAGTTCGCTTTCAACGCAGAGACCAACGACTACCGTATCATCGAGATCAACGCCCGTCTCTCACGTTCTTCAGCCCTCGCCTCCAAGGCCACAGGCTATCCCCTCGCCTTCGTCGCCGCCAAGATTGCCCTCGGCTACACGCTCGACCAAATTGGTGAGATGGGCACTACATCATCTGCATACGTCGCTCCGAGCCTCGACTATATGATCTGCAAGATTCCACGTTGGGACTTGACCAAGTTCGTGGGTGTGAGCCGTCAGATCGGTTCATCGATGAAGTCCGTCGGTGAGATCATGAGCATCGGCCGCTCATTCGAGGAGATGATGCAGAAGGGCCTGCGCATGATCGGACAGGGCATGCACGGCTTCGTGGGCAACGACCATACGAAGTTCGACAATCTCGAGGAAGAGCTGGCCAACCCCACCGACCTCCGTATCTTTGCCATCGCCCAGGCTCTCGAAGAGGGTTACACCATCGAGCGCATCGAGCAGCTGACGAAGATCGACGTATGGTTCCTGGAGCGCCTGAAGCATATCGTTGACCTGAAGCATGAGTTGCAGAAATACAATAGCCTTGAGGAACTGCCCGACGAACTGCTGCTCGAGGTGAAGCGCTGCGGATTCAGTGATTTCCAGATTGCCCGCTTCGTGCTTAAGCCTCAGGGAGGTAACATGGAGAAGGAGAACCTGGCCGTTCGCAAGTATCGTAAGCAGAAGGGCATTGTTCCGAGCGTAAAGCGCATCCCGACGGTGGCCTCAGAGAATCCTGAGTTGACCAACTACCTCTATTTCACCTACACGCACACGCCAGCGTTTGGCAATCCTGCAGGTGAGAATTATGAAGCAGCCCACGATGTCAACTACTACAGCCACGAGAAGTCTGTGGTGGTGCTCGGCTCTGGTGCTTACCGCATCGGTTCTTCCGTAGAGTTCGACTGGTGTTCCGTGAACGCCATCAACACCGCCCGTAAGCTGGGTTATAAGTCAATCATGATCAACTACAACCCCGAGACCGTATCAACGGACTACGACATGTGCGACCGTCTCTACTTCGATGAGCTGTCGCTGGAGCGTGTGCTCGATGTCATCGACTTGGAACAGCCTAAGGGTGTGATCGTCTCCGTGGGTGGTCAGATTCCAAACAACCTCGCCATGAAACTCTATCGTCAGGGCGTGCCCGTATTGGGAACCTCTCCCGTCAATATCGACCGTGCAGAGAACCGCGACAAGTTCTCAGCTATGCTCGACAAGCTCTGCATCGATCAACCGGCATGGCGTGCACTGACAAGCTTCGACGATGTGAAGGAGTTTGTAGAGAAGGTGGGGTATCCCGTGCTCGTGCGTCCGTCGTATGTGCTCTCGGGGGCTGCCATGAACGTCTGCTACGATGAAGAGGAACTGCATCGTTTCTTGAATATGGCAACTGAGGTTTCAAAGGAGTTCCCCGTAGTGGTGTCTAAGTTCATGACCGAGACCAAGGAGATTGAGTTCGATGCCGTGGCCGACAAGGGTGAGGTGATCGAGTATGCTATCTCTGAGCACGTCGAATATGCCGGTGTGCACTCAGGCGATGCCACAATGGTATTCCCCGCCCAGCATATCTATTTCTCTACCATCCGTCAGATCAAGAAGATTGCCCGCAAGATCGCTGCCGAGCTGAACATCAGCGGTCCGTTCAATATCCAGTTCCTCGCTAAGAACCGTGAGGTGAAGGTCATCGAGTGTAACCTCCGTGCCTCGCGTTCGTTCCCCTTCGTGTCGAAGATCCTGAAGCGCAACTTCATCGAGACGGCCACGAAGATCATGCTCGATGCACCCTATCAGCGTCCTGAGAAGAGCGAGTTCGATATCGACCGCATCGGTGTGAAGGCCTCGCAGTTCTCGTTTGCACGTCTGCAGAATGCCGATCCCGTCTTGGGTGTCGACATGAGCTCTACGGGTGAGGTGGGTTGCTTAGGCGACGACCTCAACGAGGCTATGCTGAACTCTCTAATCGCCACGGGCTACTCCATTCCTAAGGATGCCGTGCTGATTTCATCTGGTGGCGCCAAGGGCAAGGTTTCCCTGCTTGAACCCGCTCAACAGCTGGCCAAGAAGGGTTACACCATCTACGCTACCGCTGGTACGGCCAAGTTCTTCAACGACAACGGCGTGAAGGCCGTCAGCGTGGCTTGGCCCGATGAGAACGGCGAAAACAACGTGATGGATCTCATCTCACAGCACAAGGTTGGTCTCGTGATCAACGTACCGAAGAACCACTCTTCACGCGAGCTGACCAATGGTTACAAGATCCGCCGTGGTGCCATCGATCATAACATTCCTCTGATGACGAACGTCCGTCTGGCCAAGGCCTTCATCGAGGCCTTCACCGCCATGAAGCTTGAGGATGTGAAGATCAAGTCCTGGCAGGAATATAATAACTAGTTCATCTAGTCCAACTAGTAATACTAGTCAATGACTGACGAATTCAGAACGATAAAGACCGGAGGCGAGGGCTACTACACAGATAAGCGTAGCAAGTTCCTCGCCTTCGCTCATCATGTATCCACAGTCGAAGAAATCAAGGACATCCTCTCAGGCTATCGCAAGAAATACTTCGATGCCCGCCACGTCTGCTATGCCTATATGCTCGGCCCAGAGCGCAAGGACTTCCGGGCCAACGACGACGGCGAGCCCTCCAGCACGGCCGGGAAGCCCATCCTCGGGCAGATCAACTCCAACGAACTCACCGACATCCTCATCGTCGTGGTACGCTATTACGGCGGCGTGAACCTCGGCACCAGCGGACTCATCGTGGCCTATCGCGAGGCCGCTGCCGATGCCATCGCTCACTCGGAGATTGAGACGCGCCAGGTGGAGGAAATCATCACCTACTCGTTCGCCTACCCCTTGATGAACGACGTGATGCGTATCGTCAAGGAGATGCAGCCACGCATCGTCTCACAGACCTACGATAACACCTGCGAGATCCGTCTGAGCATCCGAAAGAGCGAAGCTGAGCAACTAAAAAGCCGTCTTAGCAAACTTTCTTTCGAATAAATTTGGTGGAATCGGATTTTTGTATTACCTTTGCACACGCAATCCGAGTGAGGATATGTTTTTTGGTTTATGTTTATTTAAAGGAAGGTTGGCAGAGTGATCGATCGCGCTGGACTCGAAATCCGGTATACCCCTTTCGGGTATCGGGGGTTTGAATCCCTCACCTTCCGCCAGAAAAAGGGAACCGTGATGGCTCCCTTTATTCTTTTCCTGATTCCTAATTCCTTTTCCTGAGTCTTACGATTTCCGCAGATCCTTCAATTTCAGCTTGTAAGCCTTACGCAATTTACGGATGGCTTTGTCGCGTATCTGACGCACCCGCTCACGTTTCACATCCAGGTCTTCAGCAATCTCAGCCATCGTCTCATGCTCCTGATCGATACCGAAAAAGGCATTTACGACATGACTCTCGCGCTCGTCGAGCGACTGCAAAGCAAACTCGATGGCCTCCTCGATAGCCTCGGAGTGCACACGCTCATCAGCCATCGGTGCATCAGGATTCACCAGCACAGACAACAGGCTCGTGTTCGTACGATGGCCTAAGGGTGCATCCACAGACAGAGGTTTGCTCTGCTGGTGGGCCGTCGTATCGTCAACGGCATCCTTGGGCACCTTGTAGAGCCCTGCCTGCTGATCAATGGCCTTCTCAATCTGACGGCGCACATGACCAGCGGCGAAGTTCACGAATCGTACGCCCTTCTCACCGTCAAACTTCGATGCAGCCTTCATCAGGCCGATGTTTCCCTCGCTCACAAGGTCTTCCATTGCCAGGCCGTTGCCCTTGTATTGTCTGGCAATGACCACCACAAACTTTAGATTAGCCTCCACAAGCCGGGCCAACGCCCGCTCATCGCCCTGTTTAATCTTACGCGACAACTCACACTCCTCTTCGTCTGAGAGAAGGTTGGTGTGACCAATCTCATCCAAGTATTTGTTCAGTCCGCTGTCTTCCATAATTATCCTTATTTATAATGTATAGAATCATAGTGAGATACTCTCGATACGCAGCTTCATCATGCCTGCCGGCACACGCACCTCAACGACATCACCTACCTTCTTGTTCAACAACGCCTGGGCAATGGGTGACTTCACGGAGATCTTGCCCTCACGGAGATTCGCCTCGTTGGGACTAGCGATGGTGTAGGTCATGCGGGCGTTAGTCACAAGGTTGGTCATCTCCACCTTACTAAGCAGCTGCACACTATCCGTGCCCAGCCGCGTCATATCGATGACACGGGCATTGGCCAGCACCTTCTGCTTGAAACGGATACGCCCAAGCAATCGGGCTTGTTCGCGCTTGGCGGCATGATACTCGAAATTCTCGCTGAGGTCGCCCTTGTCGCGGGCCTCGGCTATGGCGTCCCTCACCTGAGGCAGTTCCACACTCTCCATGTGATGTAGTTCAGCCACGAGCTTGTCGTAGCCCTCTTGTGACATATATTCCATTGTCTCTACTCTTTTCTTATAATATTTACGGGTGCAAAGATAGTGAAAATCGGGCGAAAAACCAAATTAATTTGAGTTTTTCAGATAATTTGACTGAATGGTCAGCACACCAGCGGAAAGGGCTGGGACGGCGAGCACGACGTCGTTATCTTCTGTCTTTGGCGTTGCTTTCTGGAGAGCGACGGCATGCTTGTTGTCCATGCTGTTGGCCGTGGTCAGCGAGCCCGGAGCATAATACTCGAAGGTTGCTTCTTTCAGACCGTCCCAGTCACCCTTGATACGCAAGATGGCGGGCTCGTCGGTGGGGTTCACCACCTTCACAATCACACCGGAGCCATTCTCCATCATGGTGGTGCTCACGCTCAGACTTCCCGTTTCACCGCTATAGGCCAGACGGTACTTCGAGAAATGGTCATACCATAATTCAGTGACCTGACAGTTAGGTGCCTTGAACAGATCCTTGTAGTCGAAATTGATGAAGGCATTGTTCCAGTCGGGAGCATCTGTACGACGTATGAACAGTGCCGCAGCACCCATCGCTACCACATCGCGAGCCTCGCACATATTGAGGAATCCGCCTGCAAAAAGACCTGTGCGCCAGTCAATGCTATTAAGATTCCACTCCGAGATGAACAGCTTGATGTTCGGATTTGGCCCCTCGGCAATCATTTGGGCATAGCGGTCATACTGCTGAGCGAGACGCACGGGACCAGTGGCATAGCCGCCCTGCTGCTCATAGTGGTGCAGGCTCAGGTAGTCGAAGAAATTACCGCTGCGCTGAATGAACTGCTCATCCTCACGGAATCCGCCGCAGGCGATGATCTTGATAGAAGGGTCAATCTGGCGCATCGCGGTACTGAAGTCACGCACACACTTCTCATAGCGCTCAATACCCATCTCCCACATCTCATTGTCTATCTCCCAATACTTCACATTGTAGGGTTCGGGATGCCCGTTGGCAGCACGCTTTGCACCCCACTCGTCGGTAGCAGGGGCATTGCAGTAGCGCAGCCAATGAAGCGCATCCTGAAGAATGTTGTCATACTCCTCTGCAGGGCGCTCGAACTTGACACTCACCACGATGACCGGCTCGGAATTAACCTCACGGCAGAAACGGATAAACTCATCGGTACCGAAGCAATTCTGATCGTAGTCCATCCACATCCAATGCGCCCAACGCTCACGGTTCTCCTGCGGGCCAATGCCCCATTTCCAGTCGTACTGCGCCACATAACCACCGCCAGGCCAACGGAGGCAAGTGGGATGCAGTTCCTTGACAGCCTTCAGGATATCGGGTCGGAATCCGCCTAGGTTGATACCCGTCTGAGTGGTCATGGTCGCCATGTCAACCTGCACCGTACCGCCCTTCACGACGATCGCAAAATCACCGTCGCAGCTGGTCTGCGGTTCGAGCGTGAACGAATATTTCTGCCACTCCTTGCCCACCTTGCCAAGCGACTGACGTGCCACGAACTGGCCATTCGCATTACGAAGTCCGACAATCAGTTCTCCTTTGCCTTTGGCATAAATCGAGCCTACGTATTTTTCACCAGAGATGATGTTCTGAGGTCCCTGGAAAATGCCTGCCTCAGCCTTGGCCGTAATCTCCTGCGAATAACGCATGTTCACGGCATCATTCTTGATCAATCGATACTTGCCACCATCACCGAAGGCCGTCCACTGCTGGGCCACAGCTGGAATCTGAACATCGCCAGGCGTACCCTCAAACAACACTTTGCCGTCGGTAGCCGTCAGCTTGATGTTACGGTAAGTGGCCTCAGTATAGTTCACCCAGAACGTCAGGAAATGACGGTCGGCGCGTTCCAGACCGTCATAGCTCAGCACCTCCTCGCCATCCCAGAACACAGTCACCTTGCTGGCACGGCTCTCTATGCGCAGCTTGTGCCACTGCTGCTCCTCATTCACCTGCTCTTTCGTGGCCGGAGCCGATGCCAGCGGTGTCAGCATATTCATACGACGTGCTGGACGCCCCATAAAACCTGGCACTTCACGTTCTTCCATCTGGCAGATGGAGAAATCTGGTGTGTTATTCTGCTTCATGAGAGCGGCACGTGCAGAAGCTTCGTTGGCAGCGTCGATCTGCGACTGGGTCTGCGCGGGAGTAAAGGTGCGGCTCTCATAATACGGATCGTGTATGCGCACGAAATAAGGTGTACCGTCGGCCTTGTTCCGGATAGCGAAACGGATATCCATCAATCCCCCGCTCCAAGCACGCCTTGCCAGCTTATAGGCTCGCCAGTTCACGTCAACGGTCAGGTCGAAGTCAGAGGTCTCGATGCTGTCGATCTTGAGCGGCTGCTCGTAACGGGTCGGTGAATGCAGCACCATGTCGTCATCCATGAACCAGCCGTCGAAATAACCGTCTCTCGGATGAATGCCCGGATATTGCTCTGGCTCGAAGGAGCGTTCCTGAATGAGTTCCTGCCACACGCCATTATTTGCGCTGAAATAGATGTGTTCAAAGAGTTGCCCATACAGCATCTCGTCGATGATTCCAGAGGGCTGTCGGCTCTCTACCGTGATGGCATACTCATTGATAGCTCTGACCTTGCCTCCGCAAACTGACAGCATCAGCAGTGCAGAGATGAAAAAAACGCTCTTTCTCATATTGATATCTTGTTGATTACACTAGGTGTTATTAATAATTCAGACTGGGAAGAGAATCGAGTTTAATCTTCCGTCAGATCCCGGTAGGACATCTCCTCACGATCTGACTCAACAAGCTTTCCGTCCTTCCACTTGTATCTCACAATTTCCACCTCGTCATCCAATCGCCAGGTGCTGACAATACATTGGTTGTCAGAGTCAACATACGGACTGAAGATAATATTGTCATCATCCAAATGCATGAACTTGTGTGCCTGATCGTCCCAAAGCCACACATCGTAGGTATAATTGCCAAAGCCGTTCATCGGTCCCGTACCCACCTGAAGGTCGGGAATGCCATCAAAATTCCAGTCATATTCTGTAATATCGCCGATACAGGCCTTATTCCATGATACTGTGTCCAACGGTAGCGCCTGGCTATATAGTTGTTCTGTATGGCCTCTGGCATCAGTCAGATAGACAACAATCGTGTCCCATCTCACCTCATTATCCTCGGCGATTGACCTGACCTCCGAGCGGAAGGTATAGCCGGAACGTGTGGGAACATAGCTGTCATCTGCAACGATGACAGAGTCTATTGCCACAGAGTCTGCGGAGTCTGTGGCCTTGCTGGTTTTATGACCACAGGCTGTTGCTGTCAGCAACATCGCCACAAAAAGAATTGTCTTTTTCATTTCTAATGCTCCTTTTATGATGAATAGTTATGCAAAGGTACAAATAATAATTTAATTATTGAAGAAAAACGTGGGAAATTCGTACCTTTGCATCCAGATTGAATAAATTGTAAAATATGAATAAACAGATTATTACTACGGAACGAGTTTTCAGCATCTTTAGTGAGCTGAACAAAATACCGCGTCCTTCACATCATGAGGAACGAGTGGCCGACTATCTGTGCCATTTTGCAGAACGTCTGAATCTGGCGTATGAACGCGACAAGGAGAACTGCGTGGTGATACGTAAGCCGGCAAGCAAGGGATATGAAGGGCATGAACCCATCGTGCTGCTGAACCACATGGATATGGTTTGTGTGGGTATGAGCGACCCTTTAAACACTCCTATTGAGGCATACGAAGAGAATGGCTGGATGATGGCTCATGGCACGTCGCTTGGAGCCGATAATGGCATCGGTCTGTCGATGGCACTGGCAGTACTTGAAGATGACAGAATCGAGCATCCGGCTCTGGAAGTCATCACAACGACAAATGAAGAAGACGGCATGTCGGGTGCATCACAACTGAGCAAGGACTTCCTGAAGGGCCGGAAAGTCATCAACCTTGACTCTGAAGATTACGATACCATCACTACAGGTGCCGCAGGAGCCTGCTTGCAGTTCCACCGCATACCGATGAAGCGCAAGCCTGCACCTGAAGACAGGAGTTGGTATCGCATCCGTATAGATGGCGGATTGGGCGGACACTCTGGTGTTGACATCAACAAAGGGCGTTGCAGTGCAGTGATCCCCGCTAAGCATTACCTTGAAATTGCCAATAAAATTGATGGTATCGATATTGCCAACATTGAAATCGGAGAAGCCAATGCATCGATTGCCTCGAAGGGCGAGATGATTGTCGGTCTTGGCCCGGAATTATCTGTTGAAAATGAGAAAAAAGCGCTCAATGACCTCAATACATGGCTCCGTGAGGAATTTGGAGACACTGACCCCAATATAGTTTGCAATATAGAGGCGTGCGAGAGGCAAGATACAATTATTCCCACTCACGCTATATCGTCATTACTTTCAAGTTTGGATAATATACCGCAGGGCGTAGTAAAGATGAGCCATTCGATGCCAGACACAGTAGAGACATCGAATAACGTAGGGCGTATCTCGTCTGCGGGTGACCACATATTTGTGTCTACCCACACCCGTAGCTTCATCGACAACGATATGGCGGCGCTTAGCAAACAAATTGCCGACTCGTTCAAGCAATCTGGTGCCGAATCTGAAGTGGTGATGTTGGCCCCGGCCTGGCAGGAGAATCAGCAGTCGCCTTTCTTGCAACTAGTTAGCAATACGTTCCAGGATGTGCTGGGCTGGCGTCCGCAGATGGTGGCTATGCACTTTGTGCTTGAAGCAGGATTCTTCGTGCAGCATTATCCCGGCATTCAGATTGCCAGTATCGGCCCTCGTATCGTTGAACCTCACTCAACAAGCGAACGTATCGAGCTCTCAACCGTGGAAGATGTCTGGAAAGTTTTTATAGAGTTATTAAAGCGATTATGAAATGTAATAACTTTGCACGCTGATATGCAAAAGCAAAAGAAGATATTGTTCCTGCACGGATTCTATGCTAGTGGTAGCTGTGTGCCAGCTTTGGCTTTGAAGGAGGCTTTCGAAGGGAAAGCCACCATACTGACTCCCGACCTCCCACTTCACCCTGCCGATGCCGTCAGGCTTATCCGAGACATCAGCGAACAAGAGAAACCGGATATCCTCGTGGGCAACAGCTGTGGTTCGTTCTATGCCCAAATGATCTCCCCGATTATCGGAGTCCCTGCCCTACTCGGCAATCCGCACTTCAAAATGTCAGACTTTCTCCGTGAGCGTATCGGCAACCATCAGTACAAATCACCAAGGACTGACGGCAAGCAAGACTTCACCATCGACGAACAACTTGTGAAGGAGTTCGAGGAAATGGAGGCTCATCAGTTTGACTGCTGTAATATATATAATAAGGAACGTGTATGGGGCATCTTCGGTGAAGGGGACACGCTGGCGCATTTCGAGCCATTGTTCTTAGAGCACTATACCCATTCGTTCCACTTCCCTGGCAATCACACCCCTACGGCAGAGCAATTCAAGACATGGTACTGTCCGCTCATTGAGAAACTATTATTGGAATATCCCATTTCAGAAGACCGTGTGGTGTGACGGGAAACGTTTCTCACGCTTCACGGAAATAGACTGGGAAGAATAATCAACGATCCAAGTTATCAATATTCTTCATACACTCATCTGTCTCGCAGATTCAACTCTGATAAAACTTTGCCTTCCTATCAAGTTCCGACAATCTGTCAAGTGCTGCATTCAGCGTATCGTCTCGCTTGGCAAAGTGGAAACGGATAAGATGACGAACATCCTCGCGGAAGAAACAGCTGCCTGGAACGGCACCAACACCGACATACTCTGCCAGCCACTCGCAGAAATGGAGGTCATCCTTCACGTCATACTTTGAGACATCGAGTAGCACATAGTAGGCTCCCTGCGGGTCTGTGAACGTCAGTCCAAACTGACGGAGGCCGTTACAAAACAGCTGCTTCATGTGGGTATAGTGTGCCTGAAGCTCTGCATAATAGCTGTCAGGGAAGCAAAGGCCGACGGTAGCTGCCTCCATCAAAGGCGCTGCAGCACCAACGGTCAGGAAGTCATGCACCTTTTTTACCCGCTCGATGATACTATCTGGAGCAATGACATATCCCAGTCGCCAACCGGTGATGCTATAGGTCTTTGAGAGTGAACTGCAGGTTATAGTACGTTCCCACATGCCTGGCAGCGTGGAGATATAGACGTGCTGGTGTGGGGTATAGACGATATGTTCATATACCTCATCTGTAATCACATAGCCATCATACTTGATAACGATATCTGTTATTGTCTGGAGTTCTTCACGGGTAAATACCTTGCCGCAGGGATTGGAAGGATTACAGAGAACCAAAGCCTTTGCCCCGTTCCTGAAAGCATCCTCCAGCAGATTGGCATCGAAAGAAAAGGATGGAGGTACTAACGGGATATACACAGGTTCTGCACCTGTCAGGATAGTGTCAGCAGTATAGTTTTCGTAGAACGGCGAAAAGATTGCCACCTTGTCGCCTGGATTCACAACCGTCATCATCGCAGCCATCATGGCCTCTGTGCTGCCACAGGTCACCACGATGTTCTTGTCGGCATCGATGGACAATCCGGTAAAGTGGCTATGCTTCTTGGCCAGTGCCTCACGGAAGTTTTGTGCTCCCCAGGTGATGGAATACTGGTGAGGGCCAGACGGGGCAATCTCTGCCAGATGACTGGTAATCTCCTTTGGCGGATCGAAGTCTGGGAACCCCTGCGAGAGATTGATGGCTCTGTATTTGTTGGATATGCGGGTCATCCGTCGGATAACAGAATCCGTGAACCCTGCCGTTCTTGTGGATAATGGTTTCATTGTCCTTCTGATTTTGTGTGCAAAGATACGAAAAAACGGTGAATTATGAGTTCCTTTGCAAATAAATTAGCGAGAACGGGCTGCACCTCAGCATAAAATAAGCTTTTTGTGTTCGGTTTGCATTGTCCTTGCTCTTGGATTTAACATCATGCTTCTGCGGGAAAACTTGGTGAACCCGATTTTCCTCATTTTATCAAGCAATAATCAGGATCAGATAGAAGCTGTTAGCTGAAAAACTTCGTGAATGCCTTGACGCAGTAGATGTGGTCGGCTGTGCTACCCGTTTCCCTGCAACTGTGCATGGCTAGGATGGCATT
>Ga0310786_10003128_pt1 | contig 24378 bp, 10 predicted proteins | sample AusTroGonzalo_MG_FD_203881 | JGI IMG/M metagenome (GOLD analysis project Ga0310786, IMG submission 203881) | Bovine rumen microbial communities from tropical cattle in Woodstock, Queensland, Australia - Gonzalo_03 (v2) (version 2) | ecosystem: Host-associated > Mammals > Digestive system >...
GCTCCCAAATCCCACGGTCATTCCAGAATACGTTGTTGGCCATGTTCTCGAAAGTGGTGCTGATGTAGGAGGCACGCGAGGTGAGATGCCCGTTGTTATATACTGCGACATTGGAGAACAGGTTATTGGAGACCTCCGTCTGTCCCACCATATTTATATATTTCTGGAAGATGTGTCCGTTCTCATGGGCAGGTCCCCATATTGAGCCACCTGCAAACATATCCGCATAGCTCATGATGGAGGAAATAGTGCCAACATCGTAATAAGTGCCGTATGTCGAGGCATGCATATAATCCTTTCCGGACATATCCGTGACACTGAGCATGTTGTTCCAATAGCCATCGAATTCTTCCAACCCCATCAGACTATATTCCATATTGAGAATCTTGTCCCACTCGCCAAGCAGTTCAACCATTTTTTCAGGACAGGCTGCCTTGACGAGACTTGTTTGCATGTGGAAGAGCAAATAGTTGCTTTTTAGTTCAACGGCGGTTCCTTTCAGTAGATAATGCTGTAATATAGCCCAATCGAGGTTTGTGTCGCCTTCCGTAAGGTCGAAGTAGCCGTTGACTGTTCCGCCTTCGATATGGACGGTAACAGGATCGTAACTATTGATGTTAGTAAAAGGCGTCTTACCACTAGAGGTGTTGTCAACCTCATACTGAACAAAACAGTTACCACTTGATGCCATCAGCAGAACATTCATACCTTGCTTTAGCGAATAGGTAGTTCCCGCAGCCTGATAGTCACCTGCCACTTCGAGCTGTACTGTCTGTCCGGATGGAATATCCCCTACATAAACTTGAATATAGTCTCCCGCAGCAACGGTGATGCCTGTGGGATTCGTCAGACGACCAAAACTCCAACCGAGTCCAAGGATATTTGTCCAACGCTCATGATTGCTATAGGCCTTGTAATTGGCGATGCGGAAAGTCTTTTCTGTCTTGTCCCATCCATCATAAATCGTCCATGAATTGTTTTTAATTTTTTCCGCTACGCTCTGGGTTGAGGCCGGGAGTGCTGCAAGGTCGCTCTCAGAGTATCCGCTTTTAAGTTCCGTGCAAGCTGTCGTTGTGAACACCTTCAGCAGGTCTGCCGTGCTGGCCTCAACTATTGCGTTTTTCTGTACTGTCAATTCTCCTTGGTCGACGATGGCAGCTTCTAATGTCCATTTTGACTTGTCCTCTGTAATTGTGTAATAAACAATGTTATTGTTATTGTCGCAATGCAGACCAACAAAATCATAATTCAGATGGAATGTGTAAACATTTTCGCTTTCGCCAGCGATTAAATACTTTTCGGTTGGATAGGTATAAAAACAGCCGCTATCATCTATCGAAAAGATATACCTGTCTGTTAAGGTATTCTTGATAGATACATTTGTACCATTGACCGTCAAATACCAAACCTGAGCATAGCTATTTGATGATGCAAGATCAGAGCATACCATGGTGTGGCTACTGATGTTCTCTGTCAGGTACTTGCCATTGTAGCCTACGATGCGGTAATAGCCTGATTCGAGAGCAGAGGCTGTACCCGCCAAAAGTAGGAGCAGGGTGGTTAGTTTCAGTTTAATGTTCATTATGATGCAATTTATTTGATGATTATTTTTTTACCATTCATAATATTCACACCCTTCATGGGCTTGCTCAAGCGTTGTCCTGCAAGGTTGTAGATTTGAACATTGTCCATTGGCCATTGGCCTTTTTCAATGGCATCGATGTGGTCATCATCTTTTTCGGTGAGCTGGACAATAAACTGGGTGATGCAGGCAAATTTATTGTTGGTTGTGCCGTTGCTCTTGATCGTAAAGGTCGTAGAGGAGGCGTTGATGTTGTCAACCGTCAGCAGGTTGGGTGTCCCGCCGTTCGTGTTGACCTCTGCGGTCTTTGTCCCGTCAGCTGATGTGAGGGTATATTTTTCGCTTGAGGTATAATAATGTCCTCCGATGGTGTAGCTGGTGATGAGATAGCCTTCAGGAGCCTTGATGGTCACCACGTCCGTAGCACCTGCCGTACTGGGCTTGATGACAAAGACGCGCTGGCCGTAGTCGCTCTCACGGTTGAAGGCATTGGTGGTGGCAGAGACCTCCACACCAGCAAAGCCCGAAGCGGTGTTGGTGGTGAACTTGTTTGCCCATCCCGAAGAGGGTGTCCACGTGCCCCATGGAGCACTGGTGTTGGTCTCGCCTTGGGAGATGATGGTGGCTGTCGGACGTCGTGCTGCTTCGCGGAGCTCGTCAATCCTTGCGTTGAGTGCTTCTGCGCTGATGACGATATAGTTCATGGCATAGCAGTCCTGCTTGTCCTTATTGCCTATGCTTCCGTCCTCATAGATAACGGCAAGGTCGCCGTTCGGCAGTTTCTGCATGGAACTGTAGGCGGCATAGCCGGGTTGGAGCTGGAAGGCTTCGAGCCATGTCTGTCCCTGGTCGAAACTCAGATAGAGCCGCAGGTCGCGGCGATAGGTCTGATAGGCCTTGGTGAGGGTGTGGAGGATGACATCGGGGCGTTCGGCGTTCTCAGTGCTGCGGTTGTAATAGAGGATGTCGGCATTGCAACCATTAGCATTCATCTCGCTGCCCCAGTTGGCTGCCGTTCCCCATGTGCCGATACCGTCACCACTGGCATCACCCGTCGTGCGGTTGTAGGCGCGCAGGGCGGTGCCATTGTAGCTGCCTTTGCGCACGGACAGGAGTAGCGAGTTGTCGTTCATGATTTCCAGCTTCGACTCATCGCCGCCACCGTAGGCGATGCTGGGCTGTACGTGCCACGTTGTGCCCTTGTCATCGGAATAGATGGGATAGACGTTTGTTGTTCCGTTCACTTTGCCTAAGAAAGCAAAGGCCATGCGGCCGTTGTCAAAGGTAACACCCTTACCGCCAGAGGTGAAGGCTGAGGCGAAGGTGAGCCCTCCCTTGTCGATAGCTCCGTAGATGTCTGTGACCTTGCTCCATGAGGCTCCGTTGTCGGTGCTCTTGGAATAGCCCATGGCGAGCATACCGCTGCTGCTGGCATAGCTGGTTGATCCTGCTGCCATGAGGCAGTGGAGTGTGCCTTCAGCATCGCGCACGATGGCGGGATCGCCGAAGCCGTAGGTGGCAGCGTTCTTGCCATCGCCAGCGGCAACCATTACCTCATCCTGCCAGGTGAGACCGCCGTCGGTACTACGGCGTGACACGACATCAATGACATGAGGACCCAAGCCGTTGCTGGCGCTCTTGCCGAGGTCGTAGGGGTGGTCGTGGCGGTAGTCGGCGAGGGCTATAACGCCTCCATCCACAGTGTTGATGATGGTTGGGATGCGATAATATATTTTGTTGGTGTGGTCGGGTGTCCAGAGTGCTGTCTGCTGCTTGTAGATGCGCATGGAGCCGTCAGGATTACCGATGGAAGTGAGGTCACAGCTATTATCTTCAGATGCCGAGACAGCTATGTAGGAGATAGCATTGATGGCTGCGTCAATGGTGGCAAGCTCAGTGGCGTTGCTTTTCACATCGGCAGCAACCCATATATATATAGGTACATCGGCAGCGAAAGCGGTTGCGGAGGGGGTGGAAATGGTGAGGGGCGTTCCGTCGGGAGTAGCCGAAGAAACAGTTATTTCACCAATCTTGACAGGATTGGCGGCAGCGGCATGGAGCTGGTCGATAGCGGTGGTGTAGATGGATACACGTTCTATATTCTCAGAACCTTTTAGCGTCACGTTGATGCTTGTCAGGGTGCCAGCCTTGAGAGGTGTAACCAGAATACGCAACAGGGGTGCCATGGCATTGCCTTTACCCGTTGTCTCGTTACCCTGAATGACAGATACATCGCTGACATTGAAGCAGAGCGTGGGGTCTTCTGTTATGAGTTCGACGGGGAAGAAGGCCCAGTCGTTGTTGCCGCCTGTGGTCGTAGGTGGCGTAGTACCCCAGCCAACGACAGTGGCATCGCCTTTGCTGAGGTCGTTGGCATCGAGAATCACACCAGCTGCGGACTGTAGGTAGAAATGTCCGTCGGTGTTGCTGATCTTGGCAATCGTAATAGGCTCCTGTGGCTTGGCGATTGTGGGTACGACTGCATTATGGGAGATGGCACCAAAATAATTGCCATAGCCCGTCTGGATATAATACTTGCCATCGCCAGCATCCGCCAGACGGACAAGGTATTGGCAGGCCGATGTGGCAGAGCCGGCAGGAACCGTAGCAGTGTTGTAAAGGGTATGAGAACTGACTTGTTCATAGAGATACCCATGCGGATTCGTGCCCGTGTAGCCACGGTCGAACATCACATACCACTGATTGGTGGTCAGGTTGGCGGCAGCGGTTGACGATACACTGATGCTATAGTCTGTCAGTTCTTCAAGCGGGGTGGACGAGAGTGAAAAAGGGATGTTTTCCTCAGCAACCTCCTCGATGCGATACTTACAGCCCGTGTCGGTAGTGTTGGTGCCGCTACCCCAGTTGTAAATCTTGTAGCCACCGGAAAGGACAGAACTGCTGCTGTTGGTCTGGTTCATCTGGCAGGAACCGGAGGTGATGATCACATAGCCTGCCTCGTCAGCTTTCGAAATCGTCCATCCTGCGGAGGGCACAGTGGCCTGCGTCTTGAGGACGCTGTTATTCGTACTATTGGGTGAGATGTATGATCCATCAATAGCATTGACGATGTCGAATGTGCCATTGTTCCGACTGATGAACTTCCAGCAGGAGGTTCCTGTTACCGTAGTGGCACCTGCCAACTCAGCACCGGCACCTGAAGATGTGGCATAGCGTGTGCCGCGCAAGGGCGTGCAGAGCGTATAGTAGTGGTTCTCACCGGATGTACTAGCCAGAGGCTTGTTGATAGATTGTGCGGAAAGGCTGTTCTTGAAGGTAGTAAAGAGCCCTTGAAGCTCTGTTATCTGCGCCTCGCGCTCAGTAGCTGGCAGTGTCGTCTGCAAGGTGGCTTCCACTTCGGCAACCTTCTCGTTAATCGTTGTGGCTGCGCTGATGGGATAGTAGCCGATGCCTGTTCCACAAGAACTGTTGACAAACGATTTAATCTCACCGATGAGTGCTACTACGCTCTCGGCGTTGGCATCCAAACTCTGGATGGGGGAATAGGTGATGCCTTCGAGGGCGTGGCGTCCTGTCGGATCGGTGAGCACGAAGGTGAACATCCATTTGTTCAGGCGGACATTGCTGGCTGAGACATAGGGGAGCTTGAGAAGCACCTTGTTCCATCCCGCATGCAATGAAATGCTGACAGGATTACGAGCGGGGAAGTTCTCGTTGCCGAGATTCACCTCGCTATTGATGCTCTTGCCGCTATTGGTCCATGTGGGCGGCAGCACCTCCTCGTCGTTGACCCAGATGCGAGAACCTTTGCGGTCCCATTTACCTGCATCGGGTGCCTTGTCATTTTCAGAACGGCTGTAGTTCTGGAATTCGATGAGGGCACCTGCTGTCTGCGCTGTAGGTGAATAGACATAGGTCCAGGCATAGGCGGTGGTGTTCAACTGTGGACTGCTGAAGAAAGCAGGCACGGTGGTGCCCCAGGTGTGACGCAGGTAAATGCCGGCACCAGTGGCGATGCTTGTCGTGTAGGTGGTTCCTTCGGAAACAGTGAACTGATCGGGCAGGATGTCGTCGGTGGCCGTTTCAGGCGGGAAGATTCTGGAAGCATCTCCGTCGTTGGGGAAAGGTTGCGTGATACGCCACTTTACGTTGGTCTGTTTGACATAGGGGATGGGCTCGTCAGCAAGCCACGTATCTTTGTAATGGAGGAAGCGGCGCTCCCAGTCTGCAAACTCCTCAAATTCGCTTCCGCTGTTGGGCAGTGTTGTGCCACCAGTCTCAATGTACTGTTTTCCGCCTCCCAACCAGCCACGCTCAGCTGTGGCGAGGGCATGGGCATAGAGGCCGTTCTGGCTAATGATGTCTGTCTCGGTGGCAGTCTTGCGGTCGTTCCAGATGGCAGTGATGGCACCGGCTACCTCGCTGCTGCCCTGTTGAGCATAATAGACATTACTTTTGTAGATGCCCACGAGGTCGGCGAAGACATCGAAGTGGTTGATGTAGTTGTAGCGACAGTCGATGTTAGGCACACCGCTGATTTTCTTACCTGAGGTACTCCACATCTCCGTCATGTCGATATAAGGAAGAGTAGAAGTGCTGATATTCACACCGCTGATAGGGTTCCAGACAATGCACTTGCGGCCAAGGTTTTCCTTGATATACTGCGACATCTCGTTGACGAAAGCGGCAGTGGTTCCCGCTTCGTCAGCGCCCATGTGAATGTAGGGGGCGAGGGGGAAGGCAGCGGCCAGCTCTGTGAGTAATTGTTTCAGGGCCACTTTCCCTTGGTCGCTGCTCATCGTGTAACCCATGGCGTTGGTGAAGGCAGTAGAGTGACCGGGCATATCAATCTCGGGGATGATGATGATACCCCGCTCGGCAGCGTATGCCTCCAGCTCGGTACATTGCGCTTGTGTATAATAGCTACCGGCAAAACGTGTCATGTTGGAGGCTTGGTTGAGCTGAGGATAGACTTTGCTCTCAAAGCGGAAGCCCTGATTGTCGGTTAAATGCCAGTGGAAGACGTTGACCTTGAAACGCGAAAGCAAGTCGATTTCTTTTTTCAATTCATCGAAACTGATGAACGAGCGTCCCACATCGTGCATGAAACCGCGTAGCTTGAAAGCCGGATAGTCCGTGATCTCGACTCCTTGAATGTATGAGCCTTCAGTAGCGGCTGCCAGTTGCATGAGTGTTTGTGCAGCACGGATGACACCTGTCTTTGTGGTGGCGGTAATGGTGATGGCGTCGGCTGTGACGCTGAGCTTATAGCCCTCATTGTCAAAGCCTGCCAATGTGTAGTCAAAGGTTCCGAGCGTTGTGGCATTGACAAGATTGACCGTAACCGTAGCTGCTGCGGATGTCTCTATTTGGAACAGGGAGGCCAAGAGCGTCGAATTCGTGGGGTCGGTGAGTGCTACGTCACGATTCAACGCAAAAGAGGTTCCGTTTTCAGTCAGTTGCTGAGGTTTGGGCATCAACAAGGAGGTGCCGGAAGAAGCTGTGCTGTTCCCCGCATAAGCGAGGAAGAACAGGCATGATACCAGGAGTTTTCTAATGTTCATAGTATGGAGTGATGATGTTATCGGATGATGATTTTCTTACCGTCAATAATGTTTACGCCGCGCTGGGGTTTACTCAACCGTTGTCCGCTGACGGAGTAAATACCTTCGCCTTTCGGAGAGAGGGTGGGGGCAAGGCTGTTGATGCCAACCGGCAGCACACCGCCCTGTTTCACGAACCAGTCAAGGATCTGTTCACGGGTGATGGTGACGAAATTGATGGCATAGCCGTTGCCGACATCGTAGGATGAGTCCTCAAAGAGGATGGCTACGTTGCCGTTGGGGAGTTTGATCATGGTGGAATAACAGGAACCGTTGGGCTGGATGTTATAAACACTCTTCCAGGATGCCCCGCCATCAAGGCTCATGTTCAGCTGCAGGCTTTCACGGCCACTTGTGTTGATATAAGAGTGGAGCATGATGTCGGGCTGCCCCTCAGTGGAGCGGCTATAATATAGGATGTCGGCATTGCAGGCGTTGCCCCAGATGTCGGACGTACGATACTGCGAGCCCCAGTTGAAGGTGACGGTGCCGTCGGCATTCTTTGTATAGGTGGCTGTGTTCCAGCCGCGGTTGCCGCTCTGGCGCACAGACAGAAGCAGAGAACCGTTGTTGAGCTGTTCGAGTTTCGACTCATCACAACCGGAATATGCAAGTGCATTGCTCAAGCGCCAATGGCTGCCATTATCTGTGGAATAGAGGATGTAGCAAAGAGCTGTGTTGCCTGTATCGCTCCTACGGCAGTTGGTGGAGAACATGATGACTCCGTCGGTGGTAGTGAGGCCCTTGCCGGAGGTGGTGAAGATGTTGTTCACGCTGAGGCTGCCATCTTGATTGTTCTCGTCGTAAAAAGCGGGTGAATCAAGTAGATTATTGATGAGAGTCCAACTTTTGCCGTTGTTGGTGCTCTTAGCATAGCCTGCTGTAACCATGCCATAGCCCCACATCTTGCTGCCTGAAGCCATGATGCAGACAAGGTCTCCGTTCACGGCACGAGCCATCGCGGCATCGCCGTAGCCGAAATAGGCGGCAGTGTAGCCGTCACCTACGGCTACCGTGGCGTAATCCTGCCATGTGCGGCCGCCGTCCTCGCTGCGCATAGTGACGACATCAATCTTGTGGTTACCAAGGTCGGAGTTACTGTTGTAGCGTTTGTCTGTTGCCACGACGAGATTGCCGTTCTGATCAAGAATCATGGCGGGGATGCGATAGAAACGGCAGTCGTTGGTGGTTGGCTTGAATATGAAGTTTTGTTGGTCGAAGACCTTTATGCCCTGACGACTGGGATTGCCGACGGAGCTTACATCTAAGTCAACGTCCTGTGTTGTCGTGTAAGATACAGCTGTCAGGTTTGCTGTGAGGATAGCCCCCAAGGTTGCATTGTCCTTGATGGTAGCGCAAAGCCAATAGTGATGAGTCCCTTTCGATACATCGCTGATGGTCAGTGCTGCCGTGTTTGCCACGTCGTTGGTTACAGCTATCGGAGCAGCGGGGATGTTGGCCAGAAATTCTGTGGAAGATGTTTCATAGAGGTAGAGTTCGCTGATATTGTCTTCTGCAGCAACATTCAAAGCAAACTGGAGAGTAGCTTTGCTGATGTCCTTGAAAGGCGAGAGATCAATACGCAGCAAAAGGGCATCGGTGTTGCCTCGTCCGCAAGTCTGATAGCAGCGGTTTACCTGGACCGATTCTTCAAATAGTGCGATTTCTTCGCCGAGATCCTCTATCTCAACGGGGTAGAAAGCCCAGTCGTTGTTGCCGCCGATGACGGTGGGGGCTGACGTTCCCCATCCTACGACGGTGGCATCACCGTTTTCGAGGCTGTTGGCATCGAGTATAATGCCTGTGCTGGTACATTGTAAATAGAAATGGCTGTCGGTGTTAGCGATCTTAGCGACCGTGTGTGTCTCCTTCGCGGTGGCGGTCATGGGAACGGCAGTCGATTTCGTAAAGGCTCCGAAATAATTACCGAAACCATTTTGGATGTAATATGTTCCATTCCCGGCATCGGCGAGGCGCACAAGGAAGCGAGCTGCTGTTTCGGCACGTCCTTCGGGCACCGTGGTTGTGTTGTAGAGGGTGTGTGAACTGACTTGTTCGTAGAGGTAGCCGTGAGGATTATTGCCAGTACGGCCTCGGTCAAACATTACATACCATTGGCCGATACTTAGATCGGCAGCAGGTTCTGCACTGACGCTGATGACTTTGTTATTCAGCTCTGCAAGGGGAGAACCTGAAAGCACGGCCTCGCTCAGCTCATAGATTTTAATTCGTTGAGCGACACTTGTGCCAGATGTCCAACCCACGAGCTTTTGAGAACTACGGTCAATGAATCGTGTAACGCCACTGGCATCGGGGGCTGAAGGGTGGGCAATACCGCTGCTCATGTTCAGCGTCCAATGGCCGGCATTCATGGCACTGGCAGGGGCCAGCTGAGTGTTATAGGTGGGAATGCCCCAGTATTTACCCGTATGTTTGTTCTGAAACGACCAGGTGCCATCAGTGTTGCGATGGAATGTATAGACACAAGCCGTTGTGGGGGTGTTACTGGAGTTGGGTACGGAATAATAGGTGCCTGCATCCATGACATAAGGAGTACCTGATGCATAGGATTGTATTACATAATCGTTGCCATCAACAATGGCAGATTCCTTCTGAACCTGCGTGCCGAGAAAAACCTCGCTCTGTGCAGAGAGAGAAACGGGCAGGGATATCAACAGAGCACACAAAAGGATGCGATAGGCTGAATCAAGGGTTGTACGATTCATGATTCTAGGTTTTTTAGGTCGTTTAGCTTTATTTTGGGGACAAAGATAAAGAAAATTCCTTTACGCGCAATATATATTGTGTTAAAAGTGTGTATAACGTGCTTCTAAAACATTTTTCTGACAAAAAAACTTGCACGTAACAAATATTTTGTATCTTTGCGGCGGATATTCTTGCATTTATCTTTAACCAATAACTATTTTCTCATAACAAAAAGAAAAATGAAACCGACTCTTTTCCTTTTGGCTGCCGGTATGGGCAGCCGCTATGGTGGCTTGAAGCAACTTGACGAGCTTGGCCCCAATGGTGAAACCATCATGGATTACTCCATCTACGATGCCATTCAGGCAGGCTTCGGCAAGATTGTATGGGTCATCCGCCGTGATTTCGAAGATCAGTTCCGCAACCAGATTCTTAAGAAGTACGAGGGCCACGTTCCCTGTGAGCTCTGCTTCCAGGCACTCGACGACCTGCCCGCAGGCTTTAAAGTTCCTGAAGGCCGCGTGAAGCCTTGGGGTACAAACCATGCTGTGCTGATGGGTAAAGATGTGATCAAGGAGCCCTTCTGCGTCATCAACTGCGACGATTTCTACAATCGCGATGCTTTCATGGCCATTGGCAAGTTCCTGGCTGACCTGCCTGAGGGCAGCAAGGGTAAATATGCGATGGTGGGCTTCCGCGTAGGTAATACGCTCTCCGAGAACGGTAGCGTGGCACGTGGTGTATGCTCGACCGATGCAAACGGCAACCTCAAGGACATTGTGGAACGTACAGAGATTGAGACCATTGACGGAGAGATCTGCTACAAGGATGGTGACAAGTGGGTGCCCGTGGGCGGTGCCAACGTGCCAGTCTCCATGAATATGTGGGGCTTTACTCCTGATTACTTTGCTTATAGCGAGGAGTACTTCAAGGAGTTCCTGTCCGACCCGAAGAACATGACCAACCTGAAGGCTGAGTTCTTCATCCCCCTCATGGTGGATAAACTCATCAACGAAGGCACAGCCACCTGCAAGGTCCTCGACACCACTTCCAAGTGGTTCGGTGTCACCTACGCTGCCGACCGTCCTGGTACGGTAGAGCGCATCAAGGCTCTCGTGGACGCAGGCGTTTATCCTTCTCCGCTGTTCTGATTTTTCGTTTGATTATTCAACAAAAAAGTCCTCGACACCGAGGACTTTTTTGTTGAATGATGGTGAAGCGATTACTCACCTTCAGGGGCTTGGCCGATGAGCTCCATGAACTCGTCAAGTTTGGGCGTAATGATGATTTGCGTGCGGCGGTTGCGTTGGCGGCCCAACTCGCTGTCGTTGTCTGCGATGGGGTTGTACTCGCCACGGCTGCCGGCGGTCAGACGCTTGGGGTCAACACCATAGCGATTCTGCAATTCCTGGACAACGCTGGAGGCGCGAAGTGCGGCAAGATCCCAGTTGTTGCGGATGTTGGTCTGCTTGATGGGCACATTGTCTGTGTTGCCCTCAATGAGGACTTCGTAATCCTTGTAATCTGTAATGATTTTTGCGATCTTGGACAAAGTCTCGGCTGCGCGCTCGTTAATCTGGTAGCTGCCGCTCTTGTAGAGCATATTGTCGGCCAGCGAGATATAGACAACACCCTTGAGCACTTGTACATCCACCTCCTTGAGTTCCTCCTTGGAGAGCGAACGTGTCAGGTTGTTGGTGAGCACCATGTTGAGGCTGTCGCTTCGGTCTTTGGCTTCTACGAGTTGCTTGATAAACTTGTTCGAGGCGTTGATTTCATCCACCAGTTTGGCGATGCTCACGTTGCCTTCGGTGTTTTGTTGAAGGCTCTTGTCCAAGGATGCTTGCAAGGCATCGTAAGCTGTTTGCAGGCGACGATTCTCGGCCTTGGCCTCAGCCAGACGTTCCTCCAGACTCTTGATGTTGGCACGGTTCTCGGCCAGCGTCACCTGAGCAGCATGGTAGTCGGTCTGTAGTTTGTTGTAGTCGTTCTGCAATGTCACCATTGCTTTCTTGCTGACACAAGAGGTCAGTAACACTCCTGCAGCGAGGAGTAAAAACATCTTTTTCATAGTTCGTTTCATATTCACTTTTAGGGGTTGGTAACCTTGGTTTAGACGGCTTTGGGCACGGAAGGTTTAAAGCCGTTGCTTTTCGGGGTGCAAAGGAACGCTTTTTTGACGATTTGACCAAGAACATACACCTTATTTATACAAATAAACGTTAAAACCTGCCGAATAGACCAAAGAAGTCAACAAAAAGAACTACCTTTGACCCAAATTTGTGCACGATTATGAACTACAAACTGATTCTCACCTCTCTGCTGCTGGGGATCTCCCAGACAGCAAGCCTGTATTCCCAGACCGAAGTAGATCTTTCGGACAGCGACCTGAAAAGCATTAAAGCGGTGACCCGCAAGACGGTCAGCATCCACGATCCCAGCGTGGCACGCGAGAAAACGGCCTACTACATTCTTGGGACGATGCGCGGCTGGGCCAAATCCACCGACAACATGAAGAACTGGACGAGCCAGGACAACAGCCGCCTCTTCGGCAAGATGAACGGCAGCAGCGTGGAGGTCTGCAGCTTCGAGGATGCTTTTAGCACCAATCAGACCAAGACGGTGCCGGCTCTCGTGAACGATGAGGTCAAGGAGGTTGCCTTTGGCAATTTCGATGCCAAGGCTTGGGCCAACGCCGACCAGGAAGGATGGAACATCGATGGCAATATGTGGGCCCCCGACCTCATCTATAACCCCAACTCCGGGAAGTGGATGATGTACTATAGCCTCAACGGTGATGACTGGCACTCCTGCATCGTTCTACTGACGGCTGATGTTATCACCGGTCCGTATGTCTATCAGGGTCCTGTTCATTTCTCGGGCTTCATCAACCAGACCAACCCCGTCATCAGCTATAAGCTTACGGATCTGGAGGTGGCCATAGGCGAGCAAGCGACGCTTCCTGCCCGCTACGATCGCGGCAAAAGCTGGGGTCAGTACTGGACCAACGACATTGATCCCTGCGTCTTCTTCGACGAGGATGGTGAATTGTGGATGACTTACGGCTCTTGGAGCGGAGGTATCTTCATCTTGAAGATGGACAAGCAGACGGGTTTGCGCGACTACACCGTCAAATACCCCATTGAGAACGACGGGAGCGGACGTGCACTCTCCGACCCCTATTTCGGCAAGCGCATCGCCGGCGGCTACTACAGCAGCGGCGAAGGTTCCTATGTTCAGCACATCGGCGATTACTACTATCTCTTCATGAGCTATGGCAAATATGCTCCCAACGGTGGCTATGAAATGCGCACTTTCCGCAGCGCCACCCCCGACGGGCAATATCTCGATGCCGGTAACCGCGATGCCTGCTTCCACAACCGTGCTTGGGAAACCGTGGGCCCCAGTGCAGAGACCGACGGTGGCATGAAACTTTTGGGAGCCTACAACAAATGGGGCCTGCAGACTGTGGGTGAGTGTGCACAGGGGCACAACAGTGCTATCATGGATAACTATAAGCGTAACTTTGTGATTTATCACACGAAGTTTAATAATGGCACGGATGGACATGAGGTCCGCACACGTCAACTGTTCCTTAATGAAGACGGCTGGCTTTGTGCTGCTCCCTTTCAGTTTGACAACGAACGGTTCAACAGTAAGAACGTGACCGACGAACTCATACAAAACACCACCTTCTATACAGCCGAGGAGATGGTAGGAGAGTATAAGATGTTGATTCACAAATATCGGATGGATTTTGAGAAGATGGAGGAGGTGACGCCTATCACCGTGCGCCTGAGTGCTGATGGGAAAGTGAGCGGAAGCCGCACCGGAACGTGGGTGATGACAGAAGGAACTAGCTATATCACCCTCACGTTGGGCGGCATTGTCTATAAGGGAGTGGTAGTTCCGCAGGTCCTTGACGGCTCCAACATTCCGGTCATTGGAATCACAGCTACGACACAAGATCCAACCAATTCGGGTGTTCAACTATGGGCTTACAGCATCGATCCGCGCAAGGCCATTGCTTTTGCGGCTAAGATGAACGAGCCTAGTTTCAAGGACGGTGATGTTATCCGACAGAATGCTATTATTCCGACGACGACCTATCTCGAAGCTACCACTAAATGGGCTACGTCCAATTCCTCTGCTTTCAGCATCAAGGGTGTCTATGGGGAACCCGAGGAGGAGACACAAGTGACAATGACCCGCACGATTACTTGCGGGGATTATATCCTCACGACTGAATACAACCTCACGATAGCGGCTGCCAACGACCTGCCCGAAGGTGACTATCTCACAGACTGCGTGGCTCATTATCCTTTCACCTCCAAGGCTACGCCTAACCAACTGGACAAGACGCAGAAGGCGACCTTCAAGCAGACAGGCGGTGGTGTGACTGCCGTTTGCGAGCGCGAAACTCAGCGCAACAACTATGTGCTGCACCAGACCTGGGGTGATCAGGATAACCTATGTTATACGCTGTTCCCCAATCCGCTGCAGACCAGCGAAACCCTTGCTGGCGCTACAATCTCCTTCTGGCTGAAGATGACGAGCGACAACCTCTGGGATTGTATCTGGAGCTTTACCGACAGTGAAGGCAATGATGTCTCAAAACGTCTGTTCATGACAGGCAACGCCTATCTTGGCTACAACGATGGTGGTTCGTATAAGGATATCAACCATCCGAATAGCGCTGTCACTGGTTTCCTGCCGACGAATGAGTGGGTGTATGTTACAGTCGTTGTCACCACGAGCGGCCTCTCCCTTTATGTAAATGGTGCCAGTAAAGCGAGCAAGAGCACCACGGGAAATGCCTCATTCACATCGATCTTAGAACTGCTTAGGACAGCTCCCTATATGCAACTTGGTGCCGGCTCGTTCTGGGGCTCTGCGCCCTGTTACATTGATGAACTGGTTGTCTATAAACGGGCGCTCTCGTCCAAGGACATCAAGCTGCTATACATCATGGCAGGTCGCAAAAATCCTGATTTCACCGCGATTAACAATCTTGGTGAAGACCGTCATACGGCACTTCCTGACGCTATCTTTGACCTCAGCGGACGCCGAATAATACCCGCTAACAATGGATACCTCCGTTCAGGTATTTATGTTGTCAATGGCCGCAAGGTGCTCGTCAAATAAGTAAATGACCGTACGATGAAGATATTCGGTATCGGTATGAACTATACCGAGCACAATAAAGAGCTCGGAGAAACGTTATACAAAAAGGAAGCGCCTGTCGTCTTCACGAAGGCTGACTCAGCGTTGCTTACCGATGGGCGACCGTTCTTCATTCCCGATTTCACACAGCGGTGTGACTATGAAACGGAACTTGTCGTCCGAATCAGTCGGTTAGGACGTAGCATCGCCCCTCGCTTTGCTCCTCGCTATTACGATGCTGTCACCGTGGGTATTGACTTCACGGCTAGAGATCTGCAAGAGCAGTTACGTAAACAAGCTCTGCCGTGGGATCTCTGTAAGGGCTTCGATGGTTCGGCTGCTGTAGGACGGTTTATTTCTGTGACTGATCTGGGCAAGAGCGTACAGGATCTCCGCTTTCATTTGGATGTCAATGGGCAGACCGTTCAGCAGGGGCACACCATGGATATGACTTATTCGGTCGATGAATTGGTGAGTTTCATCAGCAACTTCTTTACCCTGAAGACAGGTGACCTCATTTTTACCGGCACTCCTGTGGGCGTAGGCCCCGTGCATATTGACGACCACCTCTGCGGGTATCTCGAAGATGAGAAGGTGCTGGAGATGAATGTAAAGTGAGGGGAGATAGGAAATGAAGGATTAAAGATGAAGGATTGAAAAGATATAGGTTTTATATTATCTGTTTCTTGCAGCTGTTTGTGGCCTCCGTGGGTGCACAGTCTGAATTTACGCAACTCAACTGGAATGCGTTGCGAATAGATTCTGTGCTGCCGGTCTATTCGGAGGTGGTGCCGCTGGAGACAGATTACCGCCTTTTTGATTATACAGTGCTTGTCCGCTATCCTGAGTGGGCTCCGCTGACTGAGGCTGAGACAGCGGTGGTTAGTCGCTTTGCGAGCCAGATTGCTGACAGCCTATGCATAGAATCATTCGTGGGCGTCAGCCGCGGACAGGGTCTTTTGGATATCTCTTTCGTTCCGATTGTCATACAAAACGGATGCTACCAAAAGCTCTTAAGCGGAAAAATAGAGATTCTTCCGACGCTTAAAGTGAATGCTCACCGCAGGCTTCTGAGCCGCAAGGCATCGTCCACAACTTCCCGATGGGCTTCCAAAAGCGTATTGGCGCAAGGACGCTGGGTAAAGATCAGCGTTCAGTCAAATGGCATCCATTACCTCACTCACAGTGCGCTGTACGCCATGGGCTTCAGTAACCCTGCCAACTGCCGTGTGTATGGTTATGGAGGTCATTTGCAACCAGAAGTTATAGACGCAGACAATGATTTCGATGATCTGGAAGAAGTCTCATTGTGGCCTGTGGCAGATGGATTCTTGTTCTATGCTAACGGGCTCACGACTTATCGCAGTGACAAACCCATCGTGAATCACTATGCCCGTGAAGCCTGCTATTTTGTCACCGAAGAAGCCTCGACGCCTACCTTCCCCTCTGAGCAGTCCTCGGCATCGCCCACAAAAAACGTTACGACTTTTCAGGCCTATGCCTCTTATAACCCGCAAGAGTTCGCATGGTTCCACGGAGGCCGCCGCCTTTTTGAGAGCTACGATTATGCTAGTGGAAACAATCGAAGTTATACCCTCTCACTACCGGCCACTCCTACGAGCGATAATGGGCGTTTGACTGTGAGTTTCTCCGCTGCCAACGACCAGTCAACCTCGGTGACAACGAACCTCAATGGCTCATCACTTGGTACGATGACCATATCCCAATTAGACGACTATCAGTATGCGGTGTTGAGCGAGAGGACCTATACCGCCTCGTCACTACGCAATGCCAACACTGTCAGCCTCACAACGACCAGTGGCCGTCATGCCCGGCTGAACTATTTGTCGCTGGCTTACACTGCCAAGATGGCCATAGATGCCGGGCATCGTCATATCACATTCTCTTACCAAACTCCTACAGCAGCTCTGCTGCAACTCAGCTATGCCAGTGGTCAGCAACCACAGGTATGGCGATTGGCGGAGCGGGGGAGTAAAACCACGGCGTTGACAGGCTCGAAAACGACCGTTGGTGGGAAATCGGTCTATCAGGTGACGGTGGAAGGTGATCTTGCCGAGCATCGTTATGTGGCTTTTGATGCTGCAGCGTACGCCTCCTATCCCCAACCAACGGTTATAGGACAGATTGGCAACCAGAATCTTCATGCGTGGAAGAATCTGGATATGGTGATTATCACACCTGCCAGTGGACTCTTTGCAGCCCAGGCTGAACGTCTGGCCGCTGCTCACCGTAGTCTTGAAGGCTTGCGTGTAGGTGTTACTCGTGCAGACATTGTTTACAATGAGTTCTCTAGTGGAACACCTGACGCCACAGCCTATCGCCGCTTGATGAAGATGCTTTATGATCGCGCCGAGGGTGATGAGAACAAACCTCGTTATCTGCTACTCTTTGGCGACTGTGCTTGGGACAACAGAATGCTGAGTTCCGCGTGGAAGGGGTATTCGCCTAATGACTATCTTCTCTGCTTTGAGAGCGAGAACTCGGAGAGTGATGTCCTTTCTTATGTCATGGAAGACTATTTCGGCCTGCTGGACGATGGCGAGGGCAAGAACCTGACGCGTGAAAAGACGGATCTTGGTGTAGGACGTTTCCCTGTACACACAGAGGCTGAAGCTGAGGCGTTGGTGAATAAGACTATTTCCTACTTGCGTGGCGAGAATGCAGGAGCGTGGAAGAATGTCGTTTGTTTCTTAGGTGATGACGGCGACAATAATGATCACATGATTTATACCGATAATGTCGCAACTCAGGTGGAGACAGACTATCCTCAGTTGGAAGTGCGCAAGGTGATGTGGGATGCTTACAAACGTGAAGTGTCGTCTGCTGGTAACCGGTATCCTCAGGTGGAGAAAATCATTTCCAAGCAGATGAATGAGGGGGCGTTGATGATGAACTATACGGGCCATGGCTCCTATTACTGTCTCTCCCATGAGAGGAGTCTGCAAATCAATGATTTCAAGAACTACAATTCACCGAGAATGCCATTGTGGTTCACGGCAGCGTGCGATGTGATGCTATTCGATTCCCAGACCGAGAATATCGGTGAGACGGCCATCTTGAATCCCAACGGCGCGGCGGTTGCGTTTATTGGAACATCACGCACGGTGTATGCTCATAAGAACCTAGTCCTCAACGGGCATTTTTGTAATGCCATCTTTGCTTCTGATGAACTCAACCGTCCGAATCGCGTAGGCGATGCCTTACGTCTTGCTAAAACCCGAACGGTAACATCTGAAGCCGGTTATTTGGAGAATAAGTTGCACTACGCGCTCATGGGAGATCCGGCACTTACTTTCGGCAGTGTCAAGAATCGTGTTACGATTACAAAAATTAACGGGGTGGCTGTAGAGGACCTACCCGATGATTTCATGCTCCATGCAGGAAGCAAGGCTCGTTTGTCCGGTACTGTGACTGATGAGAATGGCACTCTTCTTTCTGACTTCAACGGCACACTCAGTCTTCGCCTTTATGACAGCCGAAGTTCCATCACCTGCCTCAACAACGACCGCGCTGAAAGAGGGGCTTTTACTTACGAAGCTTATGATAAGATTCTTTATAACGGACAGGATAGCGTGCGGAACGGGCGCTTTGAACTGACTTGTCCCATCCCCATTGATATCCACTACAGCAATCAAGCCGGACGTCTGATTCTTTATGCTGTAGGCAGTGACAAGCGTACTGAGGCACGAGGTTATAATAGTGATTTCCTATTAGGGGGCACGGAGCCAGGTCTGGTTTTTGGAAATGGTCCCAAGATTCTGGCCTATCTCAATAATGAAGGTTTTGAGAACGGTTTTACAGTTAACACGTCACCTTATTTCATTGCACAGCTACAGGACGAGGATGGCATCAATGCAGCGGGTAATGGACTTGGTCATGACCTCGAACTGATTATTGACGAGGACGCCAGTCAAACCTACAATCTTAATGATTATTATGTGAATGCTTTCGGTGACTTCACACGTGGTCATCTGGCTTTCTCCATTCCTACACTCTCCGAGGGTGATCATACGCTTCTCTTCCGCGCTTGGGACATGCTCAACAATCCCAGTTCGACATCCCTTTCTTTCAATGTTGATCGCTCGTTGAAGCCTTCGATTCTGAAGCTGACGACTAGTATCAATCCTGCTCGCACTTATACTCAGTTCCTCCTGAGCTATGATCGTCCAGGAGCTAATTGCCAGTTCTCTATCGATGTGTTCGATTTCTCGGGACGTCTCTTGTGGACACACACTGAGACCGGTGCCAACGACAGCGGCTTCTACACGATTCCTTGGGATCTGACCACGGGCGGTGGTTTCCCCTTGTTCAGTGGAATTTATCTGTATCGTGCTCGTGTGACATGTGACGACAGCGAAGAGGCTACCGAGGCTCAGAAACTGATCATTAACCGTCGAAAACAATAAAACACGTACCTTTTCGTTATATTAACATGAAATACTCCTTGCGATATATTCTTTTCCTCGTAGCTGCTGTGGCAAGTCTTGTCGCTGTGGCTCAGGACAAAGAGAACATGTTCAACCCTGTCACCACCAGTGTCGTTTCTTTGGCCATCGCCCCGGATGCCCGCGGTGGCGGTATGGGTGATGTCGGTGCGGCTACAGAGGCTGACGTCTATTCTCAATACTGGAACCCTGCCAAGTATCCTTTCTGCGTTGCGCGTGCTGGTGTGGGGCTCAGCTACACCCCTTGGTTGCGCAAACTCGTCAGCGATATCAACCTCGCCAATGTGAGCGGTTTCTATCGCATCGGTGACTATAGCGCTGTCAGTGCTTCGCTGCGTTACTTCTCACTTGGTGAAGTGTCGTTGGGGTGGGGCGATGGCAGCGGCGGTGCCACCGAAGGCATGACCATCAACCCATACGAGTTCGCCGTCGATGTGGCCTATTCGCGTATGCTCTCCGAGACCTTCTCCATGGCCGTTGGAATGCGCTTCATCTACTCCGATATGACCTACGACTACGAGTCCGAGAGTTCACCCGGTAAGGCTTTCGCCGCTGATATTGCACTTTATTATAATAATTATCTGATGATTGGCAACCGCGAGTGCGGCCTCGGCATAGGTTTGAACATCAGTAATATCGGTTCTAAGATTAGTTACGGAGGCGATGACAACTCCGAGTTCATCCCCACCAATTTGCGTCTTGGTGCGAACCTCACAATTCCCTTCGACGATTACAATCGTCTCAGCATCGCTGCTGATGCCAATAAGATGCTCGTGCCCACCTATCCCAAGCGCGAGACCAACGAGTCAGACAACGACTACACCAACCGCGTTCAGCGCGAGTACTATGATGTTTCGCCCATCGCCGGTATCTTCAAGAGTTTCCACGATGCTCCCAACGGCTTTAAGGAGGAATTGGAAGAAATCCAATGGAGTGTCGGTGCCGAGTACAGCTACAATGACCGCTTCTTCATCCGTGCCGGTTATCACGATGAAGCTGCCAACAAGGGTAACCGTAAGTATATCACAGCTGGTGCTGGTTTCAAGATGAGCGTCTTCTCCCTCGATGCCTCCTACGTGTTCTCCACGGCGCAGAGCAACCCTCTCGACCAGACCATGCGTTTCTCTCTCTCCTTCGACCTCGACGGCATTCAGGATCTTTTCCGTGGCCGTCGCCGCTAACGTCCAAAAGGGAGTTACTTTATACCTAAAGGGCTGCAATTCGATGAATTGTTGCCCTTTATTTTGCGGTTCATGAAAAATAGTGTAACTTTGCACCCGCAAAGGAGGAATCGAAACAAATTCATGAAGAAGATATTACTCAGTCTTTGTTTGATGATGGCTGCCTTCAGCGCTATGGCCATTCCTGTCAAGCCTGGGATGTGGAGCTACATCACCCTCGCTGATGGCACTGAAGTGCGTGTGCAGAAGGTGGGCGATGAGCACGGCCACTGGCTGCGTGCCGAGGATGGCCGTTGCTACGTCATGAAGGGAGATGTCTACGTACAGGTCGATGCTGAGGCTCTTCAGGTAAAACGTCAGGCTCGTGTGGAAGTTAAGAATGCCAGGCGTCGTTCCATTTATGCTTCAACAAGCGATGGATTGGGTAAAAAAGGTAAGATGAGTATGGGCGCTGTGCCTAGCATAGGTGAATATACGATTCCCGTTGTCATGGTCCAGTTTTCCGACTTAAAGTTCAAGAATACCACGACCGTGGCAAAGATGAAACGTTACTATAATGAGGAGGGTTATAGTGATGAGGGCTGTGTCGGATCCGTGCGTGATTATTTCAAGGCTCAGAGTGGTGGGCAGTTCATTCCCACTTTTGACGTTGTGGGTATTGTAACGCTCAATAAATCCTATAAGTATTATGGTAAGAATAACGACGATGGTGAGGACCAAGGTCTGGATGAGTTGCCAGGCCATGTCATCAGTGCTGCCATCAGTCAATTGGGTGTAGACTTCTCCAACTATGTGATACCTGCCGCTGATAGCTATCATAAAATGGGTGTACCTCTTCTGGCGATACTATATGCTGGCAAGGGCGAAGCAACGGAGGAAGAAACGGTGTCCAATAGCTATTATCTCTGGCCATGCGAATGGGACGATGTAGAGGATCCATCAGGAGGAAACTATAATGGTGTTCATTTCAATAGTTTCTTCGTGGGCAATGAATTGAATACAGGAGGTTATTCTCTGATGGGGATGTCGGTCTTTTGCCATGAGTTCGGTCATGCTATGGGCTTGCCAGACTTCTATTGTACGGACTATAGTTATCAATACGATGATCCTTTCGGTTTTTGGTCTATTATGGATTCAGGCGCCTATGTTGATGGGAATTGTCGTTTACCTATCGGTTACAATGCTTACGAGAAAAGTTTCATGGGGTGGCTGGAACTACAGGAAATAGGTTCAGCAGAGACTATAACCTTACAATCGCCCGAAGGCCTGGCTGTCAATTCTGCTTACGTCGTTCGAAATAGCAATACCGAAACGTTCATTTTTGAGAACCGCCAGCCTGGCACATGGTATCCTGAAAAGTTTGGTTCTGGTGTATTGGTGTCGCGTATCGCCTATAGTTATGACTTATGGAAGGAAAATACCCTGAACAACACAAAATCCAGGAAACGAGCATGTGCGCTCACGGCTGATGGCGCAAGGCTTTATTATTCGGCTAGTTCTTCGAATCTCTACGGTTATTCCAAGACTAGTATAGCCTCGCTCAAGACTTTGAATGGTTCCACAAAGACTATTGGGATAACAAATATTATTAAAAATGGCGATGGAACCATCACTTTGACACTCTCAGGAGATACTTCTACTCCCACGGTTGACGGCATTCTTGAGATCCGTAATCACCCATCCATCACTTCAGCTAACCAGCGCTTCTACACCCTTGACGGCCGTTTCGCGGGCACAGACTTTAACGCCTTACCCCGTGGCTTATACATTGTAAACGGCAAGAAAATCCTCAAATAAAGGGTTTAACGTTCCAGTAAACAGACTGCGTAAGCTGAGATTCCTTCTTCACGTCCTGTAAAACCCAGCTTTTCTGTGGTGGTAGCTTTAATGCTGACTGCATCTGTCTCTATACCCATCACTTTGGCCAAGCATTGTTGCATGGCTGGAATATGTGGATTGAGTTTGGGACGTTCTGCGCAAACGGTAGCATCGATGTTCCCAACTCGATAACCTTTTGTGGCGATTAAATCGATGGTTTTACGTAAAAGAATCTTGCTGTCGATTCCATCTGTTTCAGCAGCTGTATCAGGAAAATGATAGCCAATATCACGCATATTTGCAGCTCCAAGAAGGGCATCGCAGATGGCGTGGATGAGCACGTCGGCATCGGAGTGCCCGAGTAGTCCTAAACGATGGTCAATGCGTATGCCGCCTAACCAAAGTTCGCGTTCCTCCACTAATTGATGGACATCGAAACCGAAACCAATACGGGGCATGTCTGGATTAGTTTAAAGTTTATAGTTTAAAGTTTAATGATTATTGTTTATCAAGCACTTCGTTGGCACGCTGGAGAGCTAGATTGATATGGGGTAGGATGTTCTCTTCACCGACAATGGAACCGAAGTCATTGCGCATGAGCACTTCATGAACCTTTGTGTTAACACCGGAGAGAATGACGTGAATCCCTTGCTGTCGGCTCATTTCAACGAGATTCTGTAGATTGTGCATACCTGTTGAATCGACAAAGGGAACTTTACGCATTCGGATAATTCGTACCTTCGGGCGCCTTGGCATTCGTCCCATAATCTCCTCGAATCGATTGGCAATACCGAAGAAGAACGGGCCATTGATTTCATAGACCTCGCAGCCATCGGGAATCTTGAAGTGCTCCAGATTTGTAGCCTCAAAGTCAACCTCTTCAGCGGGGTCGATTTCATCGGTGAGTACGCTGACTTGCGTTGTCTCAGCCATACGACGCATACAGAGCAGGCACGCCAGCATCAGGCCTACCTCGATAGCCACTGTGAGGTCGAAGATGACGGTGAGCAGGAATGTAATCAACAATACGGAAATATCCGACTTTGGATTCTTCAGCAACTGACGGAATGTGCGCCAGCCGCTCATGTTGTAACTCACAATCACAAGAACACCAGCCAGACAGGCCATGGGGATGTACTGAGCATAAGGCATCAGAATCAGGAAGATGAGCAACAGCACCACGGCATGGATAATTCCAGCAATGGGAGTGCGTCCGCCATTGTTGATGTTGGTCATTGTTCGGGCGATGGCACCCGTGGCAGGAATTCCGCCAAAGATAGGACTGACAATATTGGCAATACCCTGTGCCACGAGCTCCTGATTGCTGTCGTGTCGGTCGCCGATGACACCGTCGGCGACGGTGGCAGACAGCAGAGACTCTATAGCGCCAAGCACGGCAATTGTGATAGCAGGAGCAAAAAGTCCACGTATAACATCCCATGACAGGGCAGGCACCTCAGGTGCCGGCAATGAAGCGTTGATGCGGAAGCGGTCGCCAATCGTATCCACACTTTCAGCAAGACCATAGCTCTTGAGAACCAGCACGCCGATTGTCATTACGATGATGGCAATCAGTGAGCCTGGTAACTTGTTGAGGGCCGAAAGATGACCGTTGACATACTTCACCTTATTGATATATGGCCAACAGGCGATAATGATGACCGATCCAACGCCTACAATGGTACTCCAAAGGTCGATGGAATGGGCATTTTCCGTGTAGCAAACCCATTTTGAGAGGAAGTCAGCAGGCACGGCTCCATCAATGGTTAAACCAAAAAGGTCTTTCACTTGAGTGGTGAAAATGGTCAGTGCAATACCGCTCGTGAAGCCTACTACGATAGGATAGGGGATGTATTTGATAATGGTTCCTAAGCGGAAAACGCCTAACAAAATGAGGA
>Ga0310786_10003129_pt1 | contig 24373 bp, 22 predicted proteins | sample AusTroGonzalo_MG_FD_203881 | JGI IMG/M metagenome (GOLD analysis project Ga0310786, IMG submission 203881) | Bovine rumen microbial communities from tropical cattle in Woodstock, Queensland, Australia - Gonzalo_03 (v2) (version 2) | ecosystem: Host-associated > Mammals > Digestive system >...
TTTATCAGACGTTGTGTAAATTTATAAACAATAAGGAGATTTATACATCAAGTAAAAATTTTAATTGAGAATTGTGATTATCTTTGTCAATTTTTAAGATAGAGGAGTTTGTTCCATCTTTGTTTTGATCTTTAAAAGTTTTTTTCAAAGTATTGTTTACAAGTTTGTTTTGAAAGAAACCATACGATATCGTTGTGTTGGAATATTGAATTGATCACCCATGAGAAATGGAATTTTTGTTGAATATTGTTCAACCACATATTTGAGTATTTACTGCTATTGATTCAGTACACTCAATGCAATTTGGTAGTCCAGAAAATATAGCAAAAGAGGAGAAAAAGATGGTTCAAAATACTTTGGAATTGGCGCTATTGAATATTGATGATAAGGATGCTATGTCTTTGGTTGATGATATCGAGATAGATTATTTGACATATCAAACTCAATGATATGATTCAAAATGAGATATTTCATTTTCAAATGAAAAATTTGAGTATAAGGATGAGAATTTGTATTCAAATTTTGATTTATCAATTAGGCAAAAAGATATAAATATTACTACGAATATTCTTTGAAAAGCTAATTATGGTTATATTTGAGTGGCTTTAGCAATTTTGGATATTATAAATTATAAAGATTGAAAGGCATCTATTTTTGATAGTTTTGATAAAGTATTCCTAGAATATAAATTACAATGAGGAAGATTATCTGTATTTAATTGATTGTATGATTCATTATTGTTTGATTCGACTTACAATTCTTCGCCGTTGAGTGTGCAAAAAATTTTGAATACGGTTCATAATATCAAAAATGATTTATTTTCTGATAGTGAAATTTGGCTTATGTTGTGAGATATGAGAGAACTTTGAAAATTAACTGAATCTGATCATAGAAAAATTGCCACTTATGTACATTCAGTAGCTGATAGAGTATTTTTGGTTTGAGAAAATATGCAAAAATATCTCAAAGATGAATTGGAAAAAATATGATATGATATGTCGAAAGTAGAGGAGTTTACGGATTCGGTGACATTAGGTAATAGAGTGAAAGATGAGTTGAAAAAATCAGATTGAAAGAAATTAGTTGTTTGAAAAGGTAGTCAAAATACAATTTATTTAGAAGAGGCTATTAAGATTTTATTAGCTGACGATGAAGATTCTAAGAATTTGGTTAGGCAATCTGATTGGTGGTTGAAAAAGAAAAAAAGATTTTTTGATTCAGTGAAGTAATAAATATTGTGCAAAGTAGATGATTTATCAATTTTCTATTGATTTTTAATTCTTTTTTTTTATATTCTTCGTTGCCTTGATGGAGAAGTAATTCTTCATTATTAGTTTTTAATTATTAATTATTATTTTCATGCCAAGGAGAAAATTAGAGAACAGAACTATCGAAGTGATTTTGTTGGAATCAAATAAACACTTAGGAGAAAGGTTCGAGATTGTTAGAGTAAAACCAGTTTTTGCTAGAAATGTTTTATTGCCAAACAATATGGCAGTATTAGCTACAGCAAATATGGTAAATAGATACTCTCAAAAAATCAAAGCTGCTGAAAAAGAAAGAGTAGCAAAAGCTGAATGATTCAAATGATTGCTAGCAAGCATTGAAAAAGATGGATGATTAGTATTTACTGGAAAAGTAAACAAAGATGGTACTTTGTATGCAAAAATTGATGAATCTGATATTGCAAAATTAGTAAAAGAAACATATAAATTGGATGTTGAAGATCATTTTTTCAAGATGAAAAAGAAAATTACAACTATCTGAGATTTTGTTGTCCCTTTCTTGTACAAAGATATTAAATGAGATATTGCAGTTAGAGTAAATGCTGAGAATCCAGAAGTAATTGAAAAGAAAGAAAAGGTAAAAGTAGTTAAGGAAGAAGAAAAAGTTGAAGAGTGAGAGAATAAAGAGGCAAAAGAAGAAGAAAAAAAGGATGAGTAATTAAAATTTTGTAATATATTGTAAAAAAATCGTGGGTAAAACTGCGATTTTTTTAAAATTGTTTTTTTATTGACATTTTTTTCGATTTTAATATATTGCTTCGTACGTGTTAATAAACGGAAGTTAAATATAAAAATTAAAAAAATGAAGAATTCAGTAGTTGAACAACCGAAAAAAATTGAACAGGTCGTTTTCACTAAGGGCAAATCATTTATTTATGTCTCAGAGTTAGTGAAAGATCTTGCTGATCATGATTGTCAAGTCCTTGATAGTCAATTCATGTTTTTGTCTGCTGATGATGTGAGATTACATTATGCTCATGTTGTTGATGAGTCGTTTTTTCCAAAGATGTTGCAGTTTTATGCTGAGCATCCTGTTTTTATTATGAAGGTTTATGGGGATAATGAGGCTGTAAAATCTGTTGTTGGGCAAGAAACAGATCCACATGCTTGTGAGTTATTCTCATTTAGAGCACAACATGGTAATGATTTAACGGATAATGCTGCTCATCGAACAGGTGGTGAAAAGGATGCTGTGAAGGAAGTTGAAAGATTCTTTGGCAATGAGGGAATTGTTACTAGGTTCAGACAAAATCCTGAAGCTCAGCTTGAGTTTTACAACAGAATGGTTGAGTATGCACAAAAAAATGCTGCTTGAATTTAGCGGCATGAAACTTATTGTTCTAGGGGGATGGAGTGTCCGATCTCCCTTTTTTAATTAAAAAAATTCTTATCTTGATAATTTTATTTCAATTAATATAAGATATTGTTCTTTATTTTTTGTGAAACAAAATTTTATGTTTCAATTAGAATCTAAATTTAAGCCAGCATGAGATCAGCCAGAAGCAATAAAAAAGATTGTTGATTGATTTTCTAGTGGAAAAAATATTCAGACATTACTTTGAGCAACTTGAACATGAAAGACTTTTACGATGGCAAATATTATTCAACATTTGCAAAAGCCGACGCTTGTAATTTCTCATAATAAAACATTAGCAGCACAATTAGCTACTGAATTAAAAGCATTTTTTCCTCATAATGCTGTACACTATTTTGTATCTTATTTTGACTATTATCAGCCTGAATCATATTTGCCTGCTACTTGAACTTATATAGAAAAAGAAGCTACAATAAACCAGGAAATTGAGATGTATAGATTAGCTACTATGGCGTCACTTTTGAGTAGGCAAGACGTAATTGTAGTGGCTTCTGCATCATCACTTTATGGTTTATGACAAAAAAGATTTTTCCAAGAAAACTGCTTAGTTTTGGAGATTTGAAAATCTTATGATTTCAAAGGATTGAAAATGCAACTTTTGAAAATGCAGTATAGGCCAGTTCATGGAAAAATAGAACATTGAATGTTTGATTTTAGATGAGAAATTTTGGATATCTTCACAAGTACTGAGAGATATGTTTATAGGTGTATTTTTGATGATGATAAGCTAGAAAGGATAGAGTTTAGAGACTCTACGACAATGAAATTGATTGATGAAAATGATGACCAGATTTATTATGGGTGATGACATTCTCACAAGGTGATTGTTTGGCCTGCGACTCAATTTATACAAGATACATCACATTTGGAAGATATTTTGGCACAAATGGATGCTGAAAAAGAAATAAGGGTAAAAGAATTCAAAGATCAAAAAATGCTTGTTGAAGCTGAAAGAATTAAAAAAAGAGTGGAATACGATATCAGAATGATTAGAGAAACTGGATTTGTAACTTGAATCGAAAATTATTCATTGTATTTTGATCGTAGGTTGCCATGAGAGCCACCAAACACACTTTTTGATTTCTTTCCAGAAGATATGTGTCTGATAATTGACGAGTCCCATATGACGTTGCCTCAGCTTCAAGCTATGCCACAAGCAGATAGGTCAAGGAAAATGAATTTGATAAAATATTGATTCAGATTGCCATCAGCAATTGACCATCGTCCTTTGAATTATGGAGAATTAGAAATGATTTTGTGATGGAAACCAACATTGGATAAAGAAGATTATATTGATGTGCTAAATGATGCTTCTGATACATACAAAGATTTAGTTCATAAGTCAGAAAAAATAGCAAAGGCTCGTGGAGAAAATCAGCTGTCAGTAGTGTTACAAAAGAAAAAAGAAAAAGCAAAAACTCTATTCTTATCAGCTACACCGGCTTCATATGAAATGAATCTTTCAAAGCAAATTGTTGAGCAAATTATCCGTCCAACCTGATTGCTTGATCCTATTACATACGTTTATCCCAAAACAGTTTGATATATGGAATTAGAAAAGAGTTTTGAAGAATTGCTGAGAAAAAAGCCGAGATTGAAAGATTTTGCAGATGGATATAATTTAAAGTGAAATCAGGCTGAAATTTTTGATGAGTAATTTTGGTTTAGTAATTAGATAATAATGAAGAATATTTTTAAAATATATTTTTCGGATCTTAAATCTATTTTGTGAAATCGAGTAGCTGTACTCATAATTTTGGTGATTTGTATATTACCATCTTTATATGCCCGATTTTATCTAAAATCTTCATGGGATCCATATTGACATACAAAATGAATTAAAGTGGCTGTAGTAAACAATGATATATGAGTTAATTTTCAATGAAAATATATTAATATCTGAAAAGAAGTCGTAGATGAATTGAGACAAAATGATGATATTTGACGAGTTTTTGTGGAGGAGGATATTGCTCAAGAATGAACCAGATTGGGACAATATTATGCAAATATTGTTATTGAAACGTGATTTTCTGAGAAATTTATCACAATATTAGATGAAAATCCGACCAATCCACAATTACATTATACCGTAAACGAAAAATTAAACGCTATTGCTCCTAAAATCACAAATATGTGAACCTCTGCAATCAAAGAGAATATTGAAAAGAGGTTTACGAAAACGGTAGATGAAGTAGTGATGTGAAAATTGAATGAAATAGGAGCAACTGTCCAAAATGATAAGAGTAATATTTATTCATTCATCGATATAGTTCACAAAATAAATAATGAAGTGGAATGATTGGATGATGCTGTTGATTCTTCTATCAGAATAGCAAAAAATGCTAGGAATCAATTGCAAGAATTGGATAATAATATGCCAAATGTTTATGATGCCATAGATGATTCTCAAATATTCTTATCCGATGTGAAATGAATATCAAAAGATAGTTTAAATTTATTGAACAAGTCTTCTAAAAATTTTAAAAGTGATTTTTCGAATCTTGAATCTACTTTAAAAAACATTGATAATCAAGCTGATCCAATTTTGACCAAGTTGGATAAATGAGAAGATATTGCTGTACAAGATCTGGAAAATTTATCTAATGAATGCATTGTAGCTAAATGAAAAGTAGATATTTTAATATCAGATTTACAAGGAACAAAAACTAGGTTAAATGAAATTAGCTCAACCATACCTTGAGCTCAGATTATCACAAAGCCAATTGATAGAACTATTTCTAAATTAGAATCAATTAAAGATAAACTAAATAAGATTATTGAAATATCTGGTACAGTTGGTAATGATGCAAAGACTTTCAAAGATGACAGGAAAAAAATAAAATCTACGATTTCAGAAATTGATAATGATTTGGATGATGTTTTGGATGAATTAGATAAAAACATTATTCCGTGATTACAAAATATATTATCAGAACTTTATGATTTAGCTGATCTTTGAAATGATGCACTTGGTGATATCGAAGATAATAAATTACCAGAAATACAAAATGATATAAATTCTGGTATCGATATACTAGATGATACGATAGATAAACTAGAAAATTTTAGAAAAGATGTGCCGATAATACAATCAAATGTTTCAAAACTCGACAAAGAAATGCAATCAATAAAAAATGATTGAATGATAAATGAATTTTTGTCTGTTGCAACACTGGATCCCGAGCGTTTTGCAAATTTCTTTTCAGCACCTATAGAGCTTGTGGAACACAAGCTTTTTTCAATCCCAAATTATGGATCAGCTATGGCTCCATTTTTTACTACATTGGCAATTCGGGTAGGAAGCCTATTGATGATTGCCATGTTTTCTACTAGAGTAAAAAATAAGAAATTTGAAATATGCAAAAGGTATGAAAAGTTTTTTTGAAAATATTTATTTTTCCTGACAATTTCAATTGTTCAATGATTAATAGTTTGATTATGAAATATTCGATTTCTCTGAGTATATGTAGAGAATATTTGAGCATATATTGGAGCATTTTTGTCTTGTTCATTAGTGTTTTCTATGATTGCATTTTCTTGTGTTCATACTTTTGGAAATGCTGGTAAAGCAATTATGATTTTGCTTTTAGTTTTACAATTATCAGGATCTTGATGAACTTTTCCGGTAGAGATGTCTGATCCATTTTTTCAAACAATAAATCCATTTCTCCCATTCACATATGCTATCAAAATTATGAGGGAAGCTGCTTGATGAGTTGTACCACAAATATATTACATGAATTTATTAATTTTCTTGTGATTCTTTGGAATATTTGCACTAATTTGATTAGTAATTAGACCGCTTATTGCAAAATATGTATCGAAATTTGACAATAAATTTGCTGAATTGGAAATAATTGAACATTAGTCTACTTATATATATTATTTATAAGGAATATTTAATTATATAATTTGCTTGATATATTATATTGACATTTATTTATAAATTATTATTCTATTGCGATAATTTATATTTTTTTAGTGTTAAAATTATGGATGATAGCTTGGTTAAGAAAAATTATGATGTAGATATTGAATGATGTAATACTGTGGGTCAAGGTATTGAAAAAGCTGTTTCATTAACTAATCATTCTGTATTTCAAAATCTAAATACTTTTGAAAATCTTAGTTTTGTTGATAAAGAAAAAGATTTTGTAAGATGTTGTTATTCTGCTGATATTTCAAAGTATCCAATTTTAAGTGAAAAGGAAATGGATAAATTATTTCATAAATATAAAAAGTTATGAAATAATAATCCAGAATGAATAAAAGTACGTAATCAGATTGTAAATGCTAATCTTAGATATGTATATAAAATAGCTAAGCATATATATTTATGATTGAAGGAGTCATATAATTTTTGAGACTTAAATTTGAATGATCTTATACAGGCATGAAATATCGGGTTAATAAATGCAGTTTCTGGATATATTCCTCATAAGTGAAAATCTTTTTTTGCGTATTTTAAACCAATGATAGGTTATTCTATATATAATTACATAAGGTGTGATGCTAGGTATTTTGGTAGTGCACCGTCATGATCAGTAAAGCAATTTAGACAGTTTGTAGAGAATTTTAATAATTTAAATTGAAGAAATCCAAATATTAATGAAGTACAAAATTTTATAGATGACTATAATGAAACAAACAATACTACTTTATTGTCGACTGATTATTGGTATTTTTATGAAAATTATTTATTAAAAGGTGTTGTTTCTTTGGATCAGCCACTACAATGATGAGTAAAACTGAAAAAAGATAATGAAATTGTATGATTGGATAGAGTATTTGCGTTAGATGGTAATCATAATGATGATAATGCAAATAATACATATGAAGATGATGAAACAACATTAAAGGACGTTTTAATTGATTCAGCAGTTACTAGTGCTGACAGATGGACTTATTTAGATAGTTTGAAGAATGAACTAAATCAAGTATTGTCGCTATTAACATGGAAAGAAAAAGATGTTTTAATGTTTTATTTTTGATTGGATTGAAGTGCTCCAATGTCTTTTGATGAAATAGCATTTAAAATGTGATATACACGTGAGCGTATTAGGCAAATAAGAGATAGAGCACTAAAGAAATTGAAGGGGGCAACAAAAAATTCTTTTGCTAAATATTTTAGTAGTGAATGATATAATGAACTACTGTTAGCAAGCAAAGCTAATGTTTTGAAACAATATTTAGAAGATAGTTGTGATTAGTTTTTAGAAGAGTCTTTTTCGATATCTAATACTGTTACATGGAATTCTACATTTTCACGGGTTTGTCTATCATTGAAATCAATTGTGACATCGACTGGAGATATTTCTAATATTATTCAGTTTAGAGATCATAAGTTTATTGGTTCTCAAACTTTTGGTGTTGCTCAAATAGTATTTATTACTGTAGTAGAGATTTTTTGTATTTTTAGTTTATCATAAGCAATTCCATATCATTCTTTTGGATCACTAGTTGTAAATTCTTTTGTATCTCAAGTTTTTAATCAAATCAATTCTTTATCGAAGATTGGAAAGCTATTGTTTGCTCAAATTGTTATAGTTTGAATAGAACTTTCTTCAATGATTTCTCAGTCTAACAAATAAGAATCGTAGTTTATTGTTACTGTATCTCATTCTTGGATAGTTTTGATTTCTTCTGTTTTTTTACATCATGTAAGTAATACTGTAGAACATAGTGCAATGATTGTAAAGATTGCTAAATTTTTTTTCATTTTTGATTATTTAAAATGTAAATTTAATTTTAATTTATTTTTGATTTAATGAAACGTTGTCGTGATTCTTGAGGCGTTTCATGATGGTCTTTTTTCTCATCTTTATTATCGTTATTTTCTATTTCTTTTTGTGTGGTTGATATTTTTATGATGTATTCTCAGTCGAATAATATATTGTTTTTGTGGGATAAAAAGTACATAGAATATTCTGAATCAAGATATTTTGAGTAAAAATTTTCTGAATATGCTATCTCTTGTTTTGTGTTATTTATACTGTTGTTTACCTTTTTTATTTCATCTATAATTTCACTATAATTTACGTATGTTTTTACGGCTATCAACATTACAACAATTGCAATTATTCATCAAAATACTTTTATTTTATTTCAATGCTTAGTTATTATTTTTTGTATATAATCTTTTCGCATGGTATCCTTATAAGATAATTATTGTGTTCTTATATATTATATTCTTTGTTGAAAAATCAAGGGAAAAATATAAATTGACAGGTAGTTAGAATTTTTTATGAAATAAATTTTTTTATGGCAATACATAAATTACCTGAATATGTAATTAATAGATTGAAAGCATGAGAAGTGGTAAATAGGCCTTCAAGTGTAGTAAAGGAATTGGTAGAAAATAGTTTGGATGCTGGAGCAAAAAGTATCGAAGTAAATATTGTAGATTGATGAAAAAGTTTAATTTCAGTACAAGATGATTGAGAAGGAATTCAGCTTTCGGATATGGATTTATTGCTTGAAAGATATGCAACTTCGAAAATAAATACTGATGAAGATTTATTATCTATTTCTAGTTATTGATTTAGATGAGAGGCTTTAGCTAGTATTTCTGAAGTATCAAAAATTACTATAATGTCCAAGACGGCATATAGTGAAATTGGTACAAAATATACAAAAAGGTGATCAGAACAGATTATGACTCATGTCCCTGTGCCATTTCAGCATGGAACTGTTGTTTCTGTAGAAGATCTTTTTTACAATGTACCAGCTAGATTAAAATTCTTGAAATCTGCACAAACAGAATTCTATTATTGTTATAATTATTTTGTTGATGTATCTATTTGGCATTATGACAAAAGTTTTGTTTTAAAGAAAAATGATAAAATAATTTTTGATTTGAAGTGAACAGATTCATTAATTGATAGAATAAATGATATTTATAAAAAAGACTGGTCAAATAATTTGAAACCTGTGGAATTTGAAGATGAAACAATGAGAATTTTGTGAGTGTTGTCTGATCCAAGTATCCGTTTTTGATCAGCAGATAATATTAAAATTTATGTAAATTCTCGTCCAATTCAGGATAAAACAATTTATAGGGCATTGATGGATGCTTATCGTAGACAGCTTGCTCCCTGAGAGTGTCCATTAGCAGTTTTGATGCTCGATATCAAACCAGATTTAGTTGATGTAAATGTTCATCCATCAAAACTTCAGGTGAAATTTGTAGATACACAAGCTGTTTATAAAAATGTTTATGAATCTGTTTTGACTTGTTTATGAGATAGTAAAATTACAGATTACAGTAATAATACTTTTGTCTCATCTAGGCCATTTGCTGAAAGCAATCAGTCTTCATCAAATAATTTCCAGTTTTCTGGATGATGATATAAATGACAAAATGTCTTTATGTGAAGTGGAGATTTACACAATAATCCAAAGACATTATTTGGACAGGATGATATAAGTTTTTGAAATATTTCAGGTGTCTCTCAGTGATTTAATTCTGATTCAGAGGCTGTATTTTCAAATTCTCAAATTTGAGATTATCAGATAGTGTGACAGCTTTGGAATAGTTATATTGTAATTCAGTGAGTCGATGCTTTGTACTATGTAGATCAGCATGCATTAGCAGAGAGAATTGCTTTTGAAAAAATGAAAAAAAATACAGATTTTTCAAAAGAATTATTGCTACAACCTGTGAAATTTAATGTGACTGATGTAGCTGATTTGGATAAAAAAATTGAAGAGATAAATAAATTTGGATTCGATTGTTCATTATTGACAGAAAACATGATGGTTGTTTATGCTGTTCCGAAAATATTTATCACATATCCTGTAGAATTAGAAAAATTATTCAATTACATTTTATACTTACCAGAAATTACGTTTGATCATATGTTGGATGGAATATATGCTACTAAAGCTTGTAAGACGTCAATTAAAGCATGACATAAATTATCGATGGATCAGATGATAAATTTAATTCAAGAATGATTTGAAGCTATTGACTGAATGTTCGTTTGTCAGCATGGTAGGCCATCATTTGTAAAAATTGATAAGAAAAAAATTGATGAATTGTTTGATAGATAGTTTTTAAATTAATATATTCTACACTTTATTTATGATAAATTAATTACCTACCAATCGATCCAAAATTTTGTGTAGGATATTGTTTTTTTTATAAGTTTTTTTTTCTGAATTATCCAATTGTGAAAACTCCTTTAAATATTTTTGGAAATAATTTTTGTCATGTTCGTATGCTTTTTTTGAAAAGTTTATAAGAGCTATTAATCTTGTTATTAGTAAACATATAAGTTCAACTCAATCAGTTCAAATACTTCAAAGTATAAAGACAATAATTAGACATCAAAAAAAGTCTCATCGTCTTTTACATCGTATTAATCATATTCAGGTAAAAAAGAATGTTAGTATTCTTTCTCAAGCCAATTTTTTACTGATATATTGTTGTTCTTTTTCAGATAATTCGTTTCGATCTTTCATATATTCTAATGTTTTTCAGCAATATTTGCATTTTGTTGATTTTTCTTCAATTTTCTTTTTACAAAAAGGACATTTTATAAATCATTTTTTCATTATAATAGTATTTTATAGTATTAAAAAAGACACCATAATTCCTGGTGCTTATGAATAAGTATAACAGATTTTTCATCAGAGATAATTATTCCCATGAACTATGATGTCGTTTGTTATCTCTAATTAAAAAATCTGTTTAATAAAAATCTGTTTTTAACATATTCATAAGCATTTTTATTGGTAATAATTTAATATTCTTTTTCAAGTTTTTTTGTATATTATTCTTTGCAAATGATGAAATTTTTTGTATATTGATTGTGTAAAATCTTCTGTCCTTCGGACACCTCCTTTAAAAAGGAGGAAAAAGTTTTTATTGAGTAATTTTTTCAATAATGAAAGGGTTAAGAATAATATTATTATCTTTAATGTTTTTTTCATTTTTTTGAAATGTATTTGCGTATAAAGAAGTGTTAATTGAAGATAGGGGTTGAAAGCCTATTAGAGTGATAAAGGTAGTTTTGGACTGACAGCATTTTGTAGTAACTTCGTTAGCTTGAAATGGATGAGATACATTGGAAAATTTAGTGAAAAAAGTTTGATGAGATAGCGGAATTAATTGAACGTTTTTTTGTCCAAAAGATTATTCATATTGTGGAGGAGTGACTCATTCAAATTTTGAGAGAGTCTTTTTAGGTGATTGAGCAAGTTATAGTGAATCTTGGCCAGAGACATCAATTAGAATGATTTTTTGATTTGATATAGAATGAAATCCTTTTATGGCTCAACATAATTATACTGATCATGATGCATGATTGGAGATGAATTTAAATGAGGATAGACTTGATGATATTGAATTTGGATTATCAAATTATACGGTTTTATTAGTTGAATGACAAAATGTCATTGATGTAAACTCAATTAATTTTGCTCCAAATATGTATGGTAGTGCAAATAGAAATTTTATTTGTAGTACTAGAGATGGTTCGACAATTTATATGTGAGTTGTATGATGAATTAATATTCCAAAATTAGCAGATTATGTGGAAAAAAATTTTGGTTGTCGAAATGCATTAGCATTAGATGCTTGAGCTAGTGAAGCTATGGTTTATGATTGAAATGTTTTAGCTAGATCAAGTAGGAGAAAAATTATGGATGCTTTTGTTGTAGTTGACAGAGAGACTTATATTAAATTAACATGATATACCCCTAAAAATAAAACACCTTATGAGCCAGAAAATCTATATGAGTTGACAGAAAATGATATGAAAACAGTTAATGCTTTTGATTCTGTATTAAAGAAATTAGTAAAGCAAGAATGAGCTAGTTTTAAAAACACTGAAAAAAAAGTAATTCGTGAGGCTTATTCTATGGATAAATTTAAATATGATTATAGGAGAAAAGCTATATTTCATGAATTGTTGATAAGATTATTCACAATTGATAAGATATAAAAAAAGTCATTCTGATGTAACGAATTATTTTAGATTTTTCGTTTTGTTCAGAATGACCTTATATGATGTTTTTCTAGTTTATTTTAATTCAATTGTGTACCCTGTGATTTGGCTTGCAAGTTTTATGTTTGAAGCTGCTTTTCATATAGCCAAAGGCTTTTGAGAATCGTCTAATGTGATGTATGCTTTTTTATCTTTGATTTCAATATTGTCTATTTGTGCTGGCTTCAAGCAATTTGTGATAAGTTTGATATCATCATCAACTTTCTCAATGTAATCTATTTTCTCTCAGTCCAATAGTGATAATACGGTATTTATTCTATCTCCTTTGTGTCAAACCATTACTCAAACAGGATCAATTTTGTCATTATTTGATTTAACCAAGATTTTTGTTTTTTTACCTGGAACTCTAGCAATTTTTTCTATTGTAACTAATCATTCATCTAATTCTGGTACTAATTTTCTCAAAATCGCTTCGATATAATCAGGAGTTGATTGAGTAATACTCAAAGTAATTCATCATGTATCTTTTGAAATTTGTTTTAATAATACGAATATTTCTTCTCCTGGTTCGTACATTCTGTGTGGAATTTGTCCATCTGGAGTCAAAACTACTGTAGATCATTCTATGTCTAGGATAACGCTATCTGCATGAACTCTAATAACCTTTGCTTTCAAAAGTTCTCATTCTTTGTTTTGGAATTTTTCGAAGAATTGTTCTCTTTCGATGTTTTTAAGTTGTTGTTTGATAGTTTGAGCAGCAGCTTGAGATGCAATTCTAGATAATTCCATGCTTTCAGGTGTAACATCAATCAATAATTCTTCTCATTCTTTGATATCTTTTCTGATGGCTTTAGCTTCTTTTAATCAAATTTCAGTATCAGGGTCTTCAATTTCATTTTCAGATTTTACAAGTAATTGTTTGTAAATATTAACTCATCAATCATTTGCAATGTTTACAACAATGTTTGCTTTTTTAAATTCTGGAAAATCTTTTCTGAAACCTGATCTAATTCACATTTTTACGATTTCAAAAATTTGGTAAGCATCAAATCTATATTCCTCAACCATTTGAGAGATTGCTGCTTGGATACTTTTACCATCTAATCTCATGAAAATTTTGATTAAAAAATAAAATGAGAATTTTAATTCTCATCATATTCAAGATAATGATAAAATTTATTTTTTCAAGTGAATTTTTTTGTGCTTAATTTTTATTTTTAAAACTTTATGTTTTTTATTATAATTTATCTAAATCTAGCCACATTACGCATTCATGAAAGAGATCTTTACCATCACCTGTAGCAAATTTGTATAAATCTTTTTTACTCTTGTCTATGAACCTTATGGGGTTTGTGTTTGGTCTATCTTTTTTTATTTCTTTATCTTCTTCAAATATTATAGCCTTTTCTGTTTGTTCTAAAACTTGTAGTATGTTTGATTTTTTGTATTTTTTTCACATTCTTTTTTTCCTTTTTTCTTCAAATGCTTCAATAAATTTTCTATTGGCAAGTCGTGTAGAACGGCGACAATATTTTATATCTATGTTGTTTTTTTTGAAAAATTCTCTGGCTTTTTTTAATGAATTTACATATTTTATGTATTCTGTTTTTTTGTTTTCTTTATTTTTTTCTATGTGAGTACTTACGTAATATTCGTTTTCTCAAATTATAACATTTCATTCTTCTGCAGGTCATCTATTTAGTTCGTATATAAATCATTTTGGGAAGATAATATATTCTCAATTTTCATATTTTTTAAGTCTTTTCATGTTTTTTTCTAAATCATGATTTTTGTTTTTTATTGCTTTTTTTAGTTCAAATATATTTTTCGTGATTTTATTACACATTATTTTTTTATATAACTTGCTGTATGTGCCGTTTTTTTCTAGTATTGCTATTTCTTTAGATAAATTTTTTACTAATTTCAAGAATATATGTCATAGTAGATTATCATTTCATTCTTTTATATTTATGAATTTTTTGTATAATTGATTATATCCATTTTGTGTTTCGTTTATTATTTCGGTTTCATTGTTATTTTTTATAAATATATCATTTTCTTGTAAATTTTTTGGCTCTCATAAAGATGTTATTTTTTGTTTTAATTCATTATTAATAATATCCATTGTTCTGAGTTGCCTATTTTGTTTTAATAATAATTCACTATTAAATCATATATGTTTTAGTATTCACTCAATATCATTTTTTAAAACCATTTTTTTAATATGATTATATTCATCTTTTTCGGTTCGTTTTTTTCCTTTTTCTAATTCTGGGTTGACCGTATCTTGTACTTGTTGTCCCTGTTGCTTTTCATCTAATTGTTGTGCTAATAGTCCCGCTTCTTCTTCTTGTTTATCTCTTGATTCTTTAATCTCAATTTGGTGCTTTTTATGTTGTGCTTCAAGTTCTTCATTGTCAAGTCAAGTAGGTTCTGTTTCTGTATTTGTTTGGGTGCATTCGTTTATGTCAGGATTTTCAATCATTTAATACTATTAAATTATAAATATTATTATAATTATAATCAAAAAAATAAAAAAATGCAAAAAAACTATTGTTTTTTTATGCGTTTCGTTTTTTAAATTTTGGTTATTTCAAATGCTTTTTTGCGTATGGACATGATGCTGTTATTGAACAGTTTTGTCATTTAATGTATTCTTTTGCTTTTTGGACTAATTCATCGGCAATTCATTGTCATCTCATAGATTCATCTACGAAAGTGTGATAAATATCATAAGTTGTTTTATTGATTTTTTCGAAAGCAATTTCTGCTAAAATATATCAGTCTGTACCTGGCAAATAAATCCTATTTTTTTCTGTAATAAATCCTTTATTCATTTTGTTTGTTTTTTCTAAATATGTTTTTTCATGATATTAATCAAATTTGAAAAATCAAATGAAAAATTTTAAAAAATTTATTGAAAATAAATTAATAATTGATAAAAGTGGATGTAGAAAAGTTTTTTATATTGATTAAAATTTTTTGATTATGGCTACATGGAATGATTTAGCAGAATTGATGTTTCCTGATGTGAAAGAAACTATTGATGATTTAAGAAATAAATTTCCAGAAAGGAACGGAGTTTGCTCTAGGTTCGCACCAAGTCCAACTGGATATTTGCATATTTGATCTTTAATTTCTTGTTTTACAGCATGGAGATTTGTGAAGCAAAATAAATGAACATTTTTGCTGAGAATCGAAGATACTGATCAAAAAAGACTTATTGATTGATGAATCGCATTTTTAATAAATGCATTAAAGAATTTTTGAATTAGTTTTGATGAATGAAGTCTTTGAGAAAACGAGAGTGATGTTTGAGACTATGGTCCATACATTCAGAGTCATAGAAAATATTTTTATCGTGTATTTGCAAAAGCACTTGTTGCCAAGTGATTAGCATATCCATGTTGGATGACTACTGAAGAAATTGAAAAAATTAGAGCACAACAAGAATTGGCAAAAATTATGCCATGAATCTATTGAAATTATTCAATTTATAGGAACAAGACAGTTGATGAATTAATTGAGTTAGTAAAAGAAAATCCTGATTATATCGTGAGATTTAGATCTCATGGTGATGCAAATAGGAAAATAGTTTTTGAAGATATTTTGAGGTGAAAAGTAAGTATGTGAGATAACTATAATGATATTGTACTTTTGAAATCTGATTGACTTCCTACATATCATTTAGCTCATATTACTGATGATACTTTGATGAAAGTGACAAATGTAATTAGATGAGAGGAGTGGTTAACATCTGTGCCTTTGCATTTGCAACTTTTCCAAGCTTTTGATTTGCCTGCACCAAAATATTGTCATTTGGCACTTATTTTGAAAGTTGATGAAGAAACCTGAAAAAAGAGAAAAATATCAAAAAGAAAAGATCCTGAGGCAAATGTAGAATATCTTTTGGAAAGTGGTTTTGCTGTTCAATGAATTTTGGAGTATCTTTATACGATTTTGGATTCGTGATATGAAGAATGGCAAAAAGTAAATTTGGATAAAACATTCTTAGATCGTGATTTTGCTTTAGAAAATTTAAATAAATCATGAGCTTTGATTGATTTGGTAAAGATGGAGCAAGTAAATAATGCTTATTTGTCTAGAATTTCTACAGATCAATTGCTTAAAGAATGATTAGTTTGGGCTGAAAAGTACGATACAGATTTGGCTAATTTGATTAAATCAGATATGGATTATGCAAGGAGTGCTTTGAATATTGAGAGACATACAGAAAAAGATCCAAAAAGATTTTATACATTTAAAGATATTGATACTCAACTTAGATTTTTCTTTGATTCTGAGTGGGAAAAAATGGTAAAGAATCAAGAATTACGAGCAAAATCTGAAGATGGAAAGATAAATTGATTTGGTGATTTTGATATGAATTTGATGAAAAATTTTGTTGATGAGTATGTTAATGCCTTGGATTTTGATATGACGGTAGAGGAGTGGTTTGAGCAATTGAAACAAATTTGAAAAAAATACGGTTTTGCTGTAAATAATGCTGAATTTAAAGAAGGTTGATATCTTTGAAAAGTTTGAGATTTAGCGATGTTTTTGAGATTAGCATTGTGTGCTTCAAAGAGAACTCCAGATTTGTTTTCAGTGATGAAGGTAATGTGAAAAGATAGGGTAAGTGTAAGGCTGCAATGAATATTTAAGAATGAATAATTTATAATTGATAATATTAGAAAAATCCAACATGGAAACATGTTGGATTTTCTTGTAGAGAATTACTACATTAGAGAGTGCCTTGGCGATAAGTCTCTGCGACTTGTTTCATGTCTACACGATAGTAGAGACCGAATGTTTCTTCGGCAGTGTCTTGAACCAGAATATCGCCGGGTTCGACTGGGTCGAAATTTTCAGGGTCGTCCATATTGTAGGACGCAATGATTTTACCACCTAGTGCTTTGGCCAGTTCTTCAGTAACTAAGACTGCAGTTCTTTGCTCGGCGGGAAGCTCAAACACCTCGAGAGGGTTGCGGCTTCTAGCAACCTTGAAGGAAAGCTGTTTGCCGTCCGTGGCATTGGTAATCTTGTTTCGGAGCTGGACGAAGTTTTCCAGATATTCGCCGCTGTCACCACCGATCAGATAGTTCTTTTTCGCTTTTTTTTTCATCTTCTGATAGAAGGTGTCCGGCCAGAAGAAGCCTTCGGGGTTGTTACCGCTATCGCGAACAATAATGCCTTCACGGATTCGCAAGCAAGGATGTACGTCCATGTTGAGAATAAATCCTTCAGGATGTTCCATAGAGCGAATCGCATAGATGTAACGCTCGCGGTCCAGTTCTGGGATGGCAGAGATTTGCTCATCACAGATTGTAATGATTTCCTGCTTAACCCACGGTTCAGGGGTGCAAATACTTTCAATGATTTCTTTTTGCTTTTCTTTAATTTTTTTAATTTCTTGGTTCATAATTTTGATTTTTTTTAATGTTATTATTTGTACTTTTGTTTTTGCAACTATAATATATATATTGACATTGTGAAAAATATTCCAAAATTTGTGAAAAATAGTGATTTTTATAAAATATTTTTGATCGATGAATTGATTTTTTTGTAAAAAAAGCTATTGGCATACCAATAGCTTTTAGCAAAGAGCTCCGGCTTGGTTTCATATAACCAATTTAAATCATCTAAATTTCAGACATCTTATGTTGATTATATAAATAATCCGAAGCTCCTTGTAGACTTCTATCCGACCTTGTTGGATAACTGATCTGGATAGTTTTAAAGAGGAATACCTCTAACAATATAACCTAATTATAAGGTTTTATAATCTGCATACAGATTATGTGTAGTAGAGCCTTAATATAAGTTATTTTGTTAGTTTAATTATATTCTTGAAATAAATTATTGCAAAAATATGAAAAAATCATAATCATTTAATCAACCATTTTTTTAAAAATATTATATAATTAATAAAAAAGACCCATATGGGTCTTTATTTTATTATCATGAAGAAATACAACGTTAGGAATTCGATGACCATCTTGATTGAATTTATTGCTTTTTTCTTTTTTTCTAAGATCAAGATTTTGCTGCTTATTCCAGTTGCATGGCTGGAACACTTTCCTCTTTGATTATTACGTTCGCGCGTCATTTTTTTCATTTTAAATGAAAGAATAATGAGTGCGATGTCAGTACAAAAACAGAGGCCTAAAGTGATTATTCCAAGATTATCGCTTGAGGAATCGTTTTTGTTAAAGATTGCGGCGAAGATGCCGATTGTCAGAATAAGTCCAACAATGCTTTCTAGGATGTAGATGATGCCATCAGGATCGATTTTGCTTAATTTGAATTTTTTTTTCATATTTTTAAAAATTTTGTTTTGAACTATCTGTTATTATATTTATTTTTTATTATATGTCAACTATTTTCTCATTCTAAGTATGTCGTAGTATACTTTTTTTCTACTTAGACATTCTTGTATCATTAGTTCATTTCTATTTAGGTTTGAATTTCAACTTTTGATCTCTAAAAACACAATTTGTTTTAAATTTCATGTAGAAAGTCAATCAAAGACTATGTAATCAATTCATTTTCCTATAAAAACTAGGTCCTTATAATTGTATGGAAATCCTGGTAAAATTGGTGCTATTTTTTCATTAACTTGTCACATTACAACGTGTTTTGATCTTTCTATAGCATTTTTTCTTTGTCATCTTAATTTTACTCAAAAAAGAATTCTTGCGAATAAATAGCCAATAATTGTTCATATTAAAATTCAAATTAAAATGATTTGTGAATTTCATTCCATGTTTTTTTAATTTTCTATTGTAAAATGATTATTTTTTATTATGCTGATAACATAATGTTTTCATGTGTACATTATGTAGTTAAAATTTCTAATTTCAATACAAAATATTTCTTTAGCTCATTTCGTAGGTAGAGGTAGAGAAAAAAATTAAAAGTTTTTGTTTTTTATGAAATGTTAGTCTAGGATTTTGTTGCATCAAAATTTTATTAGTTTTTCGAAATCTTTTTTATCTCATAGAGAAATTCGATATTCATCTAATGCTTTTCTAAATTCTTGGTGTTGTGGATAACCATTATCCGTACCTTTATTTATTCCTGGAAATTCGTAATTTATTAAAAATGTTAGAGATTCTTTTAGTAGATTGAATTGTTGTTTATCCAATTTGTTCATAGGTGGTATATTTTCATAGTATTTGTGAGTTTGAAAATGTAGTAGTTCATGAATAAAAGATTTTGTTCGATATTTGTATCTAAATTCTTTTTTTGATGGTTCCATCATCCGTATTTCTCATGTTTCTCGTGTATATGGTCATCTTAGACATGTTGTGTATCGAATAGTGAATGTTTCATTGAAAATTGGCTTTTTGGTGAGCTTTTCCATTAGTTCAAATATTTTGTCTTTTTGGTCGTCTAATACTGTTTTTATCTGTTTTGTGGCTTCGTCAATTTCTTTTTTATTACCATTATATTTTTTTTCAAGGAATGGAATTAATATGCTCATACTTTCTTTAAAGGGCATTCAAGTAATTTTTTTGAAAATTATTTGAGCTTCATTATCCATATTTTTGTATCAAGTTCAATTTGCAAAGCAATTGACAGCTTGCCGTCGATTTAATGCATCTTTTTCTATGTTGTAGTAAGAATTTATAGTTGGCATTTTTTACTATATCTGTTGCTTATAAATGGGATTAAGATTAGGTATAAAATTTTTAAAATCAATATTTATTATTAAGAAAAAACACACATAACTGAGTTTCAGTATGTGTGTCGTATTCTTTTTAAGTTTGATGTTTATGTGCGCTTTTTAGCAGTTTTTTTACGTTTCTATGTATGTGTACTGCTAGGACGATTTTTCCTATTATTCCGAAAGGATTTAGGATGGACAGAAATATAAACAATTTTAATAGAGGGGATCCTACAATCACAATTCCGTTTGAAATTGCTACGATCAGACCAAGTTTTGAGAAAAACTCGTAGAATGCTCTATCTCCTTCGTTTGGTATGTAACCAATGCAATTTCTTGCTACAACATAGCCAAGTATTCCGAAGACTATTGAAAACAGGGCGAGTGATTTGTAGAATTTTTTTACTTCTTCTTTCTTTCTATTTTCAAAAAGAAAGATTTGAAGCCAAATTGCTGTGCATAATATTGCACCCAGTGGTGCACTGACCGTGAATATTTTTATAAATTCTTCCATATCGGTTCGTTTTTTTGTACTCGTTGCTATTAGCTTTTAGCTGTAGCTTCGTCGTGTTTGCAATTTTTCAAAAAATCAGATTCATTTACTTTGCGCCAAATGACGCATGAAACTACTATGCAAATGCATACAGTAGTTAAGATTTTAAAAATTTTGTTCATTGTTGTATGTTTTTTATCACGGTTTTATTATTATATTAAAATTTTATATATTGTCAAGTGAAAATATTTTTTATTTTGTTGTGATTGGTTTTTAATTGTTTATAATTTCTTTTTGTTATATTTTATTCTCTATTATTTTAAGTATGATTGATTTAAATAAAGTTCGTGAAGATGTTAACTGATACAAGAAAATTTGTGCAGCTAAAAATATTGAGATTGATGTAGATTCTGTGATACAAAAAGATGATTTGAGAAAACAGTTGCAAAAAGAAATTGATGATTTGAAATTTCAGCAAAAAAAGTTTGGTGAAGAAAAAAAATATGAAGAAGCTAAGGCTTTGAAATCAGAGATTCAAGCTAAAGATTCAGAGTATCAAGAACTTGTAAAAGAATTGAATTTGATACTTTTGAGGATGCCAAATACATGACTTCATCCAAATGTGCCAATTTGAAAAGATGAGACAGAAAATGTAGTTTCAGAAGTACATTGAGAGCCTACAAAATTTGATTTTGAGCCGTTGGATCATGTGACATTAATGAAAAATCATGATATGGTAGATATTGATAGGTGAGTAAAACTTGGATGATCTAGAAGCTATTTCTTGAAATGAGATGGAATGCTTTTGGAACAGGCTGTTTTGCAATATACTTTGAAAAAACTTGTTAAAAAATGATTTATCCCGATGAATGTGCCAAATATTGTAAATCCTGAGTGTCTTCAATGAACTTGATATTTCCCTGGAGGAGAGGAGGATGCTTATTGGATGGAGAGGGATAATCAATGGTTGATTTGAACTTCTGAAATCCCAGTTACAGCTTACTATATGAATGAAATTTTGGAGGAAAATGAATTGCCAAAGAAGTATTGTGGATATTCAGCATGTTTCCGTCGTGAGGCTGGAACTTATGGAAAAGATACTGCATGATTGTACAGAGTTCATCAATTTAACAAGGTTGAACAGGTTATAATTTTGCCAGCTGATGAAGAAATGTCTGATAAATATTATTTTGAGATTTTGCATAATTCTATGGAAGTTTTAGACGATTTTAAGTTGCCTTATCGTGTTTTACAACTTTGTTCATGAGATATGGCAATTTGAAAATATAATTCACAAGATTTGGAATGCTGGATGCCATCTCGTAATTCGTATGGAGAAACACATTCTGTGACAGCATTTTTGGATTTCCAAGCTCGTAGATTAAATCTTCGTTATCGTGATAGTGAATGAAAAATTAAATATTGCTTTACGATGAACAATACGGCAATAGCAACTCCTAGAGTTTTGATTTCATTAATTGAAAATTATCAAACTGCTGATTGAAAGATTGTTGTACCTGAAGTTTTGAGAGAATATATGTGAAAAGATATAATTGGTTAAATTTTGCTCATAAAATACATTTAAAATAGGAGCTTTGAACTCCTATTTTTTTATTATTTCATATTTAAAATTCTTTTTAAAAAAAGTCAATTCATATTGGTTGAAAGTTTGTATTTTTTTAGACTTTTAAAACGTTTTTGATTATAATTATGTGTGGATATTTATTTGATGTTTTATTGAATATATGTTTGAGAATACAATAACATACAAGAAAGCCTTAGATAATGCAATATTACAATCTGATGTTGTATCTATTTTTGATAATCTTTTAACAATATCAGTAGAGGAAGGTGCGTCAGATATCCATATTGAACCTATGGAAAATTATTCCAGAATTAGAATTAGAATAGATTGATTGTTACAAGAATTAGTACAATATCCAAAAACATTGCATGAGAGTATTATATCAAAGTTTAAAATAGAATCTGGACAAATGAGGCCAGATGAAAAAAGGATTCCTCAGGATGCTAGGGTGTCAAATGTTACATTAACATGAAAAGAATTGGATCTGAGGGCGAATACTTTGCCTACAGTTTGGTGAGAAAAGTTGGTAATGCGTATTGTGGATAAATCAAAGAAAATTCCTCAATTAGAAGAATTGTGATTGGAATGACGTAATAAAAGGATTATATTTAATGAATTGGCTTATCCAAACTGAATTCTTTTGAATACATGACCTACATGATCATGAAAAACAGCTACATTGTATGCTTGTTTGAATTATATAAACAAACCTGAAGTAAATATTACTACATTTGAGGATCCAGTAGAAAACAAGATGGAATGATTGAATCAATCTCAGGTAAGATCTGATGTTTGATTTACTTTTGCTAGTTGATTAAGATCTGCATTGAGGCAGGATCCTGATATCATAATGGTGTGAGAGATCCGTGATGCTGAAACATTAGAAATGGCTATGGAAGCTGCATTGACATGACATTTGGTATTTAGTACAATCCATACCAATTCAGCTGTAGAGACAATTAGTAGGGTTTTGAATTTGTGAGCAAAAGCATATATGGTAGCTTGAACGTTTAATCTTGTAATTGCTCAGAGGTTAGCAAGGAAAAATTGTACAAATTGTTGTACAGAAATGGATATAAAAAATGATATTAGACGAAAACATGCTAAAAGAGCATTCATGAATTTTGATAAAGAATTATTAAAAAAGGAGTTACATGATAGATGAGTTACAAAAGAACAATGGGCGAAGTTTATGATAGAATGAAAAATGATGAAAGGAACTTGAAAAGTTAATTGAGAAAAATGTCCTGTTTGTTGATGATCAGGTTATAAATGAAGAATCTGATTGTTTGAACTTATGGATTATAATGATGATATTAAAAGAATGTTGATGGAATGACATTCAAATATGGAAATAGAACAAGTTGCTTTGCAGAATTGAATGATAAATTTGGAGAGAGATGGAATATTTAAAGTAATTAGGTGAATTATTGACTTAGATGAAGCTTATAAGTTTGTAAAAATAAAAGATATTTAATTTTATTTAGGTAAACAAAAACATAAATGACAGTTGAAGCAAAAGAATATAAGATATGATTTTTGGATAAACTTGAGGCAAAAATTAATAAGCCTTGATTGAAAAATAAAACGAATTTTTATAGGCTATTTTCTGTATCTCAAAAAGCATGATTAGGTATGATTGATGCTTTAAATGCTTTGTTGGTTTCAGAAGAACATAAATGAATGCGTATAATTTTGCAAGATCTTATAGATAAATTAAGTCAATGAATGGATTTAGCTGATGCTATGGAATCACATTCTTATTTTTTTCAGCAAGATGAAGTTGAATTAGTAAGGGCATCACAATTGGCATGAAATTTAGTTGATACATTAAATGATATTGCTGATAATTTGGAACAATCAAGTGAGATATCTTGAAAATTGAAAAAAGCATTGTTGTATCCTATAATTCTGTTTTTTGGTGCTATAGCTGCAGCTTTGTATATTGATATTAGTGTATTACCAAATATTACTGGTTTGTTCCAAGATCAAGATGCTTTGCCATGAATTACAAA
>Ga0310786_10003130_pt1 | contig 24366 bp, 14 predicted proteins | sample AusTroGonzalo_MG_FD_203881 | JGI IMG/M metagenome (GOLD analysis project Ga0310786, IMG submission 203881) | Bovine rumen microbial communities from tropical cattle in Woodstock, Queensland, Australia - Gonzalo_03 (v2) (version 2) | ecosystem: Host-associated > Mammals > Digestive system >...
CCGCCGTCGAGCTCCTCGCCAAGGCCATAAAGGGCGAGCCGCTGCCCGATGTGCGGGCGATGCGCCCCGAGACGTCCGCCGCCGTCGCGCATGTCCTTTCACTCATGTGCGCGCCAGATCCGGCGAAGCGCCCGGCCACGGCCTTGGGGGCCGCGCAGCTGCTCCAGAAGGCCGCCGCCGGGCGGCTCGTCCTGCCGAGAAAATCGCCACGTGTCGCCGATGTTGCGGCACACAAGGGGAAGCGCCGCTTATCGGTTGCGGCAATCATCGTGTCGTCGGTTGTCGTGGCCACGCTTGCCGTTTGCGGAATCCTATACCATTCCGGCCGTGACGACGTGAAGCGCGGTGAAGCGAAGCCCGGTGCCGTGAGATCGAGCGGGGGCAAGCCACATGAAGGGGCCGTTTGCGGAAAGTTGGACTCCGGCAGCTACGTTCAGGATGGACTTGTCGCCATGTGGGATGGAATAGAGAATGCCGGCAGAAAAAAGCACGACCCAAACGCGAAGGTCTGGAAGAACATCGTCGGAGCGCCGGATGCTGTGCCGGTGGATTGTGAAGCAACATGGGGCGACAACGCCGCGTTGACTGGAATGGGCCGCTGTTTTCGCGTCGATTCGCTTTTCGGCAAGCCGCAGCAGATCACTATTGAAGTGTGTCATAGGACCATGCCGATTAAGGGGGGGGACTATTCGTCGCTCTTTTCGTCCTGCCAGTTTGGCGGAATAGGTCTGCAGGGCGACAATGGTTCTAAATGGATTGTGGCCGTGGGAAATCCGACAGGCGGGTATTATTCCGAGATCGTGCTTCCCGCATTGCGCGACAAGGGCGAGACGCTGACCTTTACCGTCGGTGACGCCATTACGGCATATCGCGACGCCAAGTTGGTCGGCTTGGTGTCCGGGATAAACGGAATCCGCTACAACGAAGAGTATGTCTTCCAGATAGGGCAAGATCCTGGCAACAATGGTTATATCGCTGGCGAGATATATTCCATAAGGCTCTATTCGCGCCCGCTCTCGGCGGATGAGGTTCGCTGCAACCACGCAATCGACCGTGTCCGTTTCGGCCTTGACCGTGTCGTGCCTGCGGCGGCCGCCCCTGCGGCGGCCGGGACGGATCGCAAGAAGGTGGTTCTGTTCCAGCATCTCGACCGTGATCTCAAGGCGTGGGCGTATGCCTTTGAAGAGGAGTCGGGTTGGCACAGGCCGGAGTTCGACGATTCAAGGTGGAAGCGCGCGCAGGGCGGTTTTGGCGCGAGGGAAAATCAGACTCAGCTCAGGCGCGGTCGCCTTAACACACGGTGGGACACGAAGCGCATCTTTCTCAGGCGGCATTTCAACTGGTCGGGCGGCGACGTGTCGCGCATCGTGGCCGACATCTTCCACGACGATGGTGTGAATTTCTACTTGAACGGCCAGTCGGTATTTTCGGTCAGTGGCTCAAACTTTGACTGGATTCCGCATGAGATTCCGGCGGCACGCTTCACGGAGGCGCTTAAGGCCGGCGACAATGTATTATGTGTCGAGGCGATGAATGATCATCACTGCCAGTATTTCGACTGCGGGTTGATGGTGGAATGCGGCGGCGAAAAGGAAAAGCCGATCAGCGCTCCCGACGGAGTCCGGAAAGTCAAGACGGAGGCAGGGGTCTGGACGGTCAAGGTGGAGAACGGCATCGCGCAGATCGGCGACGGCAGAGGCCCCGCCTTGTCCCCGAATCCGTCTGGAGTCATTGAGATACCTTCTGAGCTTGACGGTTTGAGGATCAGGAAACTGGCGGACAGGTGCTTTCGGAACTGCAAGGGGTTAATCGGCGTCAAGATTCCGGAGGGAGTCCGGTCGATTGGCATCAGGGCATTTGAAAAATGTAGTGGACTCAAAGATGTTTCCATTCCAGATTCCCTTGAACAGATTGGTGATGCGGCTTTCATGCACGCGAAGGCGCTATCCAGCATTGATCTTAAGAATGTCCGGGTGATCGAGTTCAACGCCTTCAAGTTCTGTGGAGGACTTGATCACGTGAGTGTCGCTCCCGGCAATATTGTATATGCCATGGAAGGCGGTGTCCTGTACGACAGGATCGCCAAAGCCGTGGTATTGTGCCCGCGTTCCCATGATAAGGTCACAATCCCTCGCGGGACGGAGGCGATTGCCGACTCCGCGTTTCAGGAGAGCAGGATAAGGTCTGTTGTGATTCCTGACACGGTCATCCATGTCGGGCACACCTCATTCAGCGATTGCCCTGAACTTGAAGAGGTTGTTTTCGAGTGCGCGGATGCGCGGATTGATAGCTGGGCATTTGGCCATACGCCAAAACTCGCAAAAGTCATCCTGCCTAGTCGCTTGAAACAACTTGACGACTGGTCGATATTCGAGGGGGCAGGGCGGCTGGAGTCGATTGAGTTGCCTGACACGCTCGAGGTTCTCGGCGACGCCACCTTTGCCAACTGTCCTGTGCTGAAGAAGATACATCTTGGAAGGTCGCTCCGAATTGTGCGCAACCGCGTATTCAGGGGATGCCGCCGGTTGGGCGATATCACCTTTCCGGCCACGGTGAAGGAGATGGGCGACGGGGTGCTTTCGTTCTGCCCCTCTCTCAAGACCGTGCGCTTCGAGGGCACGAGACCGCAGATGGGGAAGGATTTCTACAAGGGCTCGAATCCTTCCGCCGTTTCATTCGCCGGCGTAGAGGCGCAGCCGGTTGTCGAAACATGGCGGTCCGGACCGTCGTCTGACTGGTTCGTCGAATGGGACAAGGCACTGGCAGAGGCGAAGAACTCCGGCAAGCGTATATTCGCGCTCAACACGGGGAGCGACTGGTGCCACTGGTGCGTGAAACTGAAAGAAGAAGTCTTGGACAAGCAAGAGTTCAAAAAGTTCGCTGCGCAGAACCTCGTCCTTCTCTATCTTGACAATCCTAGCCGCAATCCGCTCTGCAAGGAGCAGAAGATGCACAACAAAACCGTTACGCGGGCGCTTCGCTTCGGCGGGGGTGTCCCGAGCGTTCTGGTGTTCACCGTGTCTGGCGAGAGACTTGGCGCAATCAGCGGCGGAGGGCAGAATGTCGATGATTATCTCAAGCGGCTGAAGACCATTCTGAAGGAAAAAGGAGAACCAGTAACCAACGATGACGCGAAGATGCTGTTCACCGATGGCGGTTGCCGAAAGCTTCTTGCAAAAGCTGCCGAAGAGCGTGCCAAGCTGCCGCCGGTCACAAAGGTGGATTTCAAGGCACAGCTTACGGGCGTGGCCGTCTGCGACGCGAGAAACAGAAAATTCGGCGATCTGGAGTTCTCTATCCCTGAATCCTGCTGCGAAGTGCCGGCGGGCAAGATTGCCGTGTTCCGTGTGGAGTACGACTTTCCGAAAGGATATCCCGCCGCAGTGTGGGTGCGAGGAAGAGGAAGCCTGTTCTCGAATCCGTCCGGACGATATCCCGGGAAAGGCGTCGCATACGGGTTCCTTGGTCTGCATGACACGAAGCAGGATCTAAAGCTGGATTCCATCACCATACAGACCAACTGCGATCCTGAGCTGGACGACTACCCGCGAGGCTGGACGATATGCTCGCCGAAAGTGGATCTGCTCTTCAAGAAAAAGGATGACGAGGCAAGAACACAGCAGCGGCAGGACGATCGGGGTGAACCGTACGTCTCGAAGTCCAAGCTTCACGCCGCATATCGTTCAAATGATAGAAGCCGAGTTTTTGTTGAAGTATGCGATGTGCATGAACCTGATGGATTCAAGACGCCGCCACGTACGCTTGATCGCATCAAGGAGATGATTTCGCTGAAGGCCGACATCATCCATGTCGGGTTGTCTCGGTCGAAGGACGGCGTTCTTTTCTGCACATATGAAAACCTGAAGGATTTCTCGGACGCGATAGGCAGCCCCGCCGACTATTCGGCGAGACAGTTGAAGCGATTCAAGGTGAAGCAATATGGAGCGCTTACGGCCAAGGGATTGGTGTCGCTTGAGGAAGTTCTGAGAATCGGCAAGGGGAAAATCCTCGTCAAGCTTTCCGGTGCAGTCCGCTATCTGGAAGACCTCGAAAAGGTGCTGGATCGTCTGGACGCCTGGGAATCTGTCATTGCAGAGTTGTGGGACGTCAATGAGGCCTGCGAGAAATGTAGCAAGCGGATGTGGGAAAAGATCCGTTCCGGAGAACTGCAGATCATGGTTGGCGACGGCAATCTCAACGATTGGAAGGCAATTGCGCCGGAATGTTCCGTATGGGGAAGTAATGTGGATATTGCCGCAAAGGGGCTGAAAGATGTTCCGCAGCGTATCGACATTGCATTTGTGTATGGACCCGGCGAAGCGGAACGCACAGATGACGAGGTCGGCTGGGAGAAGGCGTTGAAAGATGGTGCAACGGTGTTTCGCACCGACCGCCCGAGAGAGCTTGTCAAGTACTTGAATAAGAAAAGGAGACGTTGACGCCGCTCTCTCCGGAAGCCAATGACTGGTGCATACGAGCCTGAAATGTAATATACTGTCGTACATATGCAAGACGAGGCTAAAAACGGCGGCGAACGCAAGCTGCTCAAGCCGGGCGACATGTTCGGCGACTACGTTGTGGAAAAGCTGCTCGGGAAGGGCGGTATGGGGTTGGTGTACCTTCTGCGCGCTCCGGGAGGGGAGTTTTACGCTGCCAAGGTGATGTTCCCGGAAGCGGCGAAGCGACACGAATTCCGCAAGCGGTTCGTCCGCGAGGCTGAGTTCGCAATAGGGTTCCGCCATGAGAATCTTGTGTCGGTGTATGATGTTGGAGAGGACCCAGAGACAGGCCTTTGCTACATTATAATGGAGTATGTGCCTGGAGGAAGTCTGGCGGATCGCATTGAGCGGACGGGGCCGATGCCAATCCAGGAGGCGGTGTCGATAGCGATGCGCCTGGCCGTGGCGCTCGAGGCGGCCCACAGACGCGGCCTGGTTCATCGCGACATCAAGCCGGACAATGTGCTGTTCACTGCGGATGGAGTCCCGAAGCTCGCCGATCTCGGCGTCGCGAAGTTCGAGGACCACAAGACGTCCGTCACCACAACCAACATGGTCATAGGCACCCCGGCCTATATGGCTCCGGAGCAGATGATGGACTCTCACAACGTGGATGCGCGCGCCGACATCTACGCACTTGGCGTGGTCCTCTACGAAATGCTTGCTGGCAAGCGTCCCAACGATGGAAGCACCGCCGTCGAGCTCCTCGCCAAGGCCATAAAGGGCGAGCCGCTGCCCGATGTGCGGGCGATGCGCCCCGAGACGTCCGCCGCCGTCGCGCATGTCCTTTCACTCATGTGCGCGCCAGATCCGGCGAAACGTCCGGCCACGGCCTTGGGGGCCGCGCAGCTGCTCCAGAAAGCCGCCGCCGGGCGGCTCGTCCTCCCCAAGAAGCCGCCCCGTGCGGCGGACGTGGCCGCGCACAAGAAGCATCGGCGTATTTCTTTCGCTTCGATTGCCACGATTGCATGTGTTGCCGCTCTTTGCGCGTCGATCGCGGTCAGCCTTTTGAACCAACCATCGCAAAGGGTGCCGCCAGTTCAGGTGCAATCGGTTTTGATGACGAATGTCGTAAAGCAGACTTCATTTGTGACGAACGTCGTTGAACGGACTTTAGTTATGACAAACGACGTCGTTCAAAGCGTTTTTCGCCATGAAGCCGTTTCGCATTCTGTCAAAAGGCGCTCTCCTTTTGAGATGCGCAGTAGGCATCACGGGGCGAAGCCGGCGCCGGGATGGATCGTAACGAAGTCGAATTCGAACGAAATGTTTATCGTGTCGATAACCGCCCAATCAACCACAACGGGTGACGGGTACGTTGACGACCGCGTACTTTGCGCGTATTATCCTCAGACTAATCGTTATCAGGACATCGGTTGGTGCCAAGACGTGCCGCAAACGATGATAGAGAAAATGCCTGAGACGGCCGATAGTTACATTCGCGTCGCCGACAAAGGCAGGCATCTGGAGGATATCGACGTCAGCTGCCGTTTTATCGTTAGATGCAATTCCGTCAAGATAGACTTCACCAAGATCGACGGGACTATTCCTTATGACAGGACGACGTTTGCATACAGGACTTATACAAGGGACTGGCGCACTGAAGACCCTGGATGCAAGCGCATTTCGCTCGACAATCCGTGGATCGTCGCGAAACGCGATGAAATTCTCGCGGATGTCGGTGATGACCACATCGACTTTGCCTATCGGGCTTATACGCTTGTTGCTCAAGAATTCGAATTTTCGCGTGGTGACGCCTCCATCGCCGACGTGATCGAAAGAAAGCGAGGGGACGAGGTCGCGCTCGCATCCGTTTTTGTGAGTCTCTTGCGCTCGGCCGGTATCCCTGCCAGGACGCTTTATGGAAAATACACGAATTGGCAATCGGTGTGGTGCCCGGAATTCTACTTGGAGGGGTGCGGGTGGATACCTGCCGGCATTTTGAAGGATGTCGGACAGAACGACGCCGACCGGCACTTTGGCGTGTATGACGAAAGGTGCGCGATCGTTTCGTCGGATATCGACATTACGCTTAAGGCGGCAGGGGACAGGGTCTGTCATCTAGAGTATCCGTGGTCTGTCTCGTGGTGGTTCTATCATGGGGCATGGACGCCATTCGACACGCGCATCAACTGGCACGTGGAATCGATAACTGAGAAAGTCGCGCGCGAAATGCTGGAGGAACGGCCTCGGCGACAGTCCGGGCATGCGCAGGAAAGGAGCACGGTCGATGCGAAGACGATTGAGGTCTTTCCGCGCCTTGACCGTGCGCCGACGGCCTGGGCCTATTCGTTCGAAGAAGAGAAAAATTGGAAGGAAGCCAACTTCAACGATTCGGGATGGAAGCGTGCACCAGGTGGATTCGGTTGGCGAGATAACTTTCACCAACTCTGGCGAGCGCGACTGAATACGACTTGGCAGACTGAGAAGTTGTTCGTCAGGAGGCGTTTCAATTGGTCTGGTGGTGACGTGTCCCGTGTGGTGGTCGACCTTTACCACGACGATGACGTGACGATCTACCTTAACGGACGGTTGATGTTGACGGTCAACGGGTCGAACTCCGATTGGCAACCTTCTGAGATTCCCGCGAAACGTTTTGCGTGGGCGCTTAAGAAAGGCGAGAACGTTTTCAGCGCTGAGGTGCGAAACTACTGGCAGTGCCAGTATTTCGACTGCGGGCTTGTTGTGGAATGCGGTGGTAACAGGGTGCCTTATGTCGGTCCAGACGAGATCCGTACGGTCAAAACCTCCGTCGGTACGTGGACTGTCAAGGTAGAGGATGGCGCCGCCCAGATCGGCGACGGTGTGCATGTTGCATTGGATCCTCCTCCCAAGGGGGCGTTGAAAATCCCGGCAGAGCTTGATGGTCTGCCAATTCGAAAGCTCGCGCACGATTGTTTCATCCGATGCGACCAATTGGAGAGCGTGGCGATTCCCGAAGGTGTCCGTTCTGTCGACGAAGGGGCGTTTTTCGACTGTCATAGACTAGTTCGCGTGTCTATTCCCAGTACGCTTGAACATATAGGCCATAAGGCGATGCACGGCACACCGATACAAAAGATTGACATCGCGAATGTTCGTTTGATTGAAAATGGGGCTTTCATGTTCTGCGACAACTTGGAGAATGTGAGCGTGAATCCCGGTAATCTGACATATCGCGTCAAGGACGGCATCCTCTACGACAAGGTCCGCAGGGCGATCGCATTTTGCCCGCGTTCGCGCAAACGGGTGGTTATACCTCGCGGAATCGAGGAAATATACAGCTGCGCTTTTCAGCGTAGTAAATTGAAGGATGTCGTCATCCCCGAGACGGTGTCGATCATCGGCCATGACGCATTCAACGAATGTCCGATCCTCGAGAGCGTGAAGTTCATGGGGGACGACGCGATAATCAGTGGTGGTGCCTTTGCGAATACGCCGTCCCTCAAAACCGTCCTCTTGCCCCGTCGCTTGAAGGCGTTGGATGACTGGGCGATCTTCAATCATGCGGGGCAACTGGAATCTATCGTCTTGCCAGACACGGTCGAGGTGATTGACGATGCTGTGTTTGAGAATTGCCCCAAACTCAAACGCATCTCGCTCGGCAAGTCGCTTCAGAAGGTTGATCACCACGCCTTCAGTTCGTGTCCGATGCTTCAGGATGTCAGTTTCCCGGCTACGCTCAGGGAAATGGGCGCCGAGGTGTTTTTGGGGTGTACGTCTTTGAAATCCGTCCGGTTCGCCGGGAACGCCCCTGTCCTCCAGAACCAAGGAACCGATTGTTTTGGGTATGACCTTTACAAGGGCGCGAATCCCTCGCTCACGACGCTTGTGCCCAAAGGTTCGACCGGCTGGCTGGACGATTCGGACAAGCTTCCAAAAGTTTGGCCCGTGAACGGAAGCGGGTCGGCGCGTTCCATTCGTTTTGCAAAGTGACGCGTCCCTCCCCAGGATGCGGAATCTCTGAAAATTCGATAACCGCCTTGTGCCGCAGGGTGGTTTTTGGTATTCTTTACTGAAAGGCAAATGACCATGAAAGGAAAAGCCATGCAAAGAAGGCCATATGTGGGAAATCCGCACGTGCGGTTTGATGAGGGAACAGGCGTTCCGGCGCGATCGGGGTGGAGTGCTCTGCTCAACAATACCCATCGCTACTTCTATATTTTCATGGTGGCGGTTCTTGCCGCTGTATTTGTGGACATGTCGCCGTGTCTTGCCCAGACGGCCCAAAGTTGTAGCAGACGCGTCGCGTCGAGCTGCTCGTGTCGGTGCATAAAAACGTGGGACTACTATCCAAGACCCGAGTTGAATCCGCCTGACGACATCGCCTCCCTGCCGGATATTGAACAGCAACGTTTCATCAAGATATTCAGGTTGGTTCCAGAGTCTGTTAAAGTAAAGTCTTCGCAGAACTACCGGGAACGGATAGTCTTCATGCGGAGCCCTCAATATGTGACTATCACGAATAAACTTGCTGTCAAGCTTTCGCGCTCCGGCAGAATGCTGTCGCAGGATCCGGCTATATCGGCTGGTGATGTAATCAAAATGTGCCATGACACCATCGTCTATGGTCGTTCGCTTGTTATGGGCAAGATGGATGACATGTCGTTTGTAGATCTTGCCCAGCAATACAGATTTAAGAACGCTGGCAGGGAAGTGGAAAAGGTCGAAGACAAGCGGAATTTCACCAGAAAGACAGGCGGCACCTATCCTATGGACGATCCAGAATGCAGAGATTTCGCGGTTCTTGCCAAGACGGTAAACCCTGCCAAGTGGCAATCATTCCTTGACCGGAACGTTGCACTTGTCGCGCGGAATTCCGTTGGTGCGGCGCCGGACGTGTCCAAAAAACAGATGTACGACATGTACACAGAACAGACCTCGCGCAAATTGCCCGAAGATCTTTCATCGTTACCGAATCGTGTACGGCTCAAGATCGGCAAGATGTACGATCTGCTGCCAGTACAGGTTGTTGCTGTTTCGGAAAGGGAATACAAGCAGCGTGTCTCTTATGCGTCAAGTCCACAGTACGCCAAGGTCAAGGAGGACCTTGCCACGAAGCTGTCTAAAGATACCCGGAGGATGTCTGCCGACCCGGCAGTTACGGTGGCTGACGTCTTGAAACTCTCCGACGAGGTGATCCGCTTCGGCCGACCGCTTGTGGCCGGGGACATGCGGAACGTATCGTTGCAGATGTTGGCGTCTGGTCACGGCTATCCCAATGTTGAAAAATTTGTCCGGCTTGTGGAAGACAGCCAGTATATGAGGAGAGGAAAGCCGATGAAATGGCCTTCGACTCAGCCGGAGTTCTGCGACTTCGAGCAGTTGGCCAAGGCCATGTACAAGGATCGTTGGCAACTGTTTCAGACGCGGTTGCAAACCCCTGGACGCAAATGAAGAACCGAAAATTTTGATCTCCATTTTCGCCTGTGGCTATTTTTGAGCCATTGCTGTGCCAGCTAAATTGTGCTAAAATTCTCTTGGCTTCTGTGCGGAAAGAGTGCATAGGTAGGCACCATGCCGCCGTGGAAGCGAACAGTGTGGTAAAAGAAAGGTGGAAATGAACGGTACTGTGACATGTTTCCTGAGCCGCTGGGGATTTATCGACGGTTTCGCGGCCGCAGCCGATGCCTTGTGGGACGAGCCGCTTCCATACGCCGAGAAGGTTTGCCGTTGTGCGGACGCGGTAGGCGTGGCCTGCGAATATAGAGCATAGTTATTGGGTATGGCACATGATGCAGTGATAAGGGTCAAAGACCCCACGAAGCCGCTAGAATGCGCGGCCCTGTACGACATGTCGCGTCCGCTTGAAGTGGAAGTCGGCTGCGGCAAGGGCCGCTTCCTTGTCGGCAGGGCGGCGGCGGATCCGGCGTGCGAATATCTGGGGATAGAGCGTATGCCGGAGCGTGTGCGCTGCTTCGCGCGCAAGGCCGAGCGGCTGGAGCTTGCGAACGCCCATGTTCTAAGGCTCGAAGCGCTTTACGCTTTCCACTATCTTCTGCCCGAACACCATGCCCGCAGGGTGTATGTGTTCTTCCCCGATCCATGGCCGAAGCGCCGCCACCATTCGCATCGCCTTTTCGGGCCGCTATTCCTGGAGGCGCTTTGGCATCGCCTGGAGGAGGGCGGCGAATTGCAGTTTTCCACGGATCATGCGGAGTACTTCGGCGTCGTGGAAGAGTGTTTTGCCGCCGATGCCGCCTCTCGTGCCGTCCCGCGTTTCGAGCGCATACCTCCAATGGAGCGAGGCCCTGAAGAGTGGACGGAGTTCGAGACGCTCTTCCGCGGTCAGTCCCTGCCCATTCACTCGGCGGCCTGGCGCGCTCTCCCCGACCCCGAAGCGCGTCCGCTTTCTCCGCTCAAGGTGCCTCCAGAGGACGAACCGCGCGAAGATGTGGTCCGCCGCGTCAGCCATGGCAAAGAATGGCGCGAGGAACAACGTTCGTGAATCTACGTCAGTGGGCGTTGGCCAAAATGGCCACGATGAAGGAGCGGGGCGGCAGCTCTGACGGCATCTGGCATTTCTCGTCGGTGCGGTCGTTGTCCGTGATGCGGCATGATGCCACCGTGTAACCCTGGAAGTCGCAGGAAATGGGAATGGCTTTGCCGGAGTCGTTCGCCATCATGACTGCGGCATCCTTTTCGCCCTTTGCCGCCGCCACCCACAGGTTGGCGGCGTCCGCAGTCTGCACGGACACTGCAGTTCCGCGCTTGCGAAGCTCGTTGAAGGCCGTGAACGCATAGTACGCCTTGTGCGGCATGTAGGTGAGGGGGTTGAAGAGCGGCGAATAGTTGCCCACGCCGCAGCGGGCGTCGTAGATGCATGCGACATCGCAAGGGCCGTTCTGGAGACCGATCAGCTCTGCGGCGATGCCTGCGGCCTGGAGCGCCGATCCGAGGTTTTTGTGGTTTACGTACGGCAGCCACTCGTCGAAGATTCGCTCGCACTTGTCGGCGGTGAATCCGTACTCGTTGAGATGTTCGTCCACGAAGCGCACTTGGCGCAACGCCTCTTTCGGGGGTGAGTATGAGTGGAAGGAGAAGAAGTCGAGGGGCCACTTGTTGTCGCGCGCGGCCTTCAGGAACTTGTGCGAACATTCAAGGAAGTATTGGGTGCGCGGCGTGGAGTTCGCTGCGGCCACATTGCCCGAGCCGACGCTGGCGTAATAGCCGCAGCTGCCGTAGGCGCCGATCTTTAGGTGCGGGAATTTCGCCTTCAGGTAGGTGGCCGCGGTGCCGTAGAGGCGTATGTATTCGGAGAAGGGAGCGCGGAACATCGGGTTCTTGTTGTCGTTTGGCTCGTTGTCGGGTTCGTTCCAGATTTCCCAGTAGGTGATTTTCATCTTGAAACCGTCGGCCCAGCCCTCTGTGTAGTGGCGGATGACGTGTTCGCAGATGCGCCCCCACTTCGCGAAGTCCTTGGGCGGCAGGCTGTTCACGGGCGGGAGACCGTACACCACGAAGTTCTCTATGGTGACGCCAAGGCGGAAGAAGGGCTCCACGTCATGCTTGACGAGAGCCTTCAGAAGGGAATCAGTGTAGGCGAAGCGGTAGTTCTTGGGGTCGTTTTCGTCGGCGTCGAAGTTAGGGAAAATTACGGGTATGTCCACGAACAGGCCTCCGCCGAACCAGCCCCCAACATCGTGAAGCCGCGAGTATGGGATGCCGGCATCTTTCAGGTAGTGGAACATCGGGTAGTCCTTGAGCTTGCCGATAAGAGGCGGCTGGCCCACGCCGTTGACGGGCTTCACGGGCCCGACGGCTTTGCCGAAGTCGATCTTTACGTCAGCCGCCTGGGCACAGATCGTCCCAGCCACAATCAATGCAAACACGATTCTTTTCATTAGTCTACTCCTCTTTGCGTTTCCAATATGATACAAAATGACGGCCTAAGCCGTCAAGGCGGGAAAATGCATGATTCAACATTTTCGCTTGCGGCTTGAAACCGCCTGCGAGATGTGGTATCATATTCGCAAACCACAACCCGACAAGGAGGACTTCAATATGACAAAAGTGACAAAACAGGCCCGAATGGGGGGGGGGGCGTAAGTTAGCCTATCTCCTTGCGGTGGTCGCGGCAAGCGTGACCCTTTCGATGGACGCGGCAACGCTCACTTGGACGGGCGCGGCCAACAACAACCTCTGGTGCGATGCCGACAACTGGGACGCTGGCGGCGAGGCGATCGACTTCACTGTTGAGAATGACTACGTGTTCAACGATCTCCCAGACGGGACGACGCTGACCGTGGCGTCCGCCATCAAGTTCAGGCACCTGACGATGACGACAAATGCGGTGGCGAACGCCACATGGACGTTTACGGGTTCCGGCAATGTGCTCGTTTTGGGAAGGCCCGGTGAGATCGTGGTGCCTAAGGGGTGTACGCTGAATCTGGATCTCTCGGCGTCCAACCCGTGGACCTACGACAACGTCTACGCTCTGAAGGGCGACGGTACGGTGAGGCATACGAAGGACTGGACCACCTGGACCGGAACCTACATGGTTACGGGAGACTCCACCTTGATTTTCGGCCCGGGCTGCAGCGGATTCGACTATTCCCATATCATTCTCACGAACAACGCCACGCTCAAGCTGGAGAAGGATATGGTCATCGGGCGCTTATTGAGTGTTTCTCCGGGGTCGTCCACGGTGGACATGAACGGACACAATCTCAACATTGTGTTCGGCGCCACATATGGAACAGCAAATCTGTGGAGCGACCTCATCGGCGCCGGCACGGCCACTTTATTAATGAATGGCTCGACGACGTTAAGGTTCCGGAAGTCTCCCACGTTCAACGGAATCTACGATATCCATAATACGTGGCTCGACATGGGAGATTCTTCCGCAGCGACGGTGTTGCCGGCCGACTCCACCGTTCTGCTCAATGCGGACGGCAAGTTGAATTTGTTCACGAGCCAGACGCTGTCCGCGATTGGAGGAACCGCGGCGACGGGAGTGATCGACATTCCCGCGAACGAAACGCTCACCGTGACGGGAACGAACGGCGTCAAATCGACTAGCACTTACACGGCTCGTATTACTGGTTCCGGCGGCCTCGTCAAACGCGGCGCGAACTATACGCTCACGTTGACGGGCGAGAACTTCTACTCCGGCCCGACGCGTGTGGAGGAGGGAACGCTGGAGTTGAAGCGCGATTACGAATATGACAACGACATCGCCTATCACTTCAAGCTGGATCGCGACGGTTACCTGAAGGATTCCGTACACGGCAAAACGCTGGAAACGGCTAACGATCCGGTCCAGTCTCTGGGCGATGGCGCTGTCGGCGATTGTGCGACGTTCGACAGCAACCAGAAACAGAGATTGTACCTTGCCACCGCAGATACGGGCGCTCTCAGCAACGATAGTTACACGATAAGCATGTGGATACGCCCAACGGTCGCCGAAAAAGGCAATATCATCAACTGGGGCGGCGGATGGAACGGCCAGGGCGCGGAATTGAAGTTGGCGAACCTGTACGTTAAGTCCGACACGCAGCTCGGTGGCTATGGGCAGTTGTCCGCGACCGCGCCCGCCGGCACGAGTCTGACGGACGGCGCCTGGCACCATGTCGTCTATACGCAGGAGTCCAACTTCAAGCGCGCGTGGATCGACGGCACACTCTGCGGGACGTATACGGCGACGAACACATGCGTGACCGACCGCAGCTACATCCAGTTCGGTGGCGTGGACACATGGGGGTACTACAACGGATCCATTGACGAGATCATCCTTGCGAACGGCGCCTGGTCGCAGGATCGCATCCAGCGCGAAACGGCGCGTTGCCGTGCGGCGAATGAGCCGGCGAACGCGGCGGCGCGTCTTCCGCAGCCCGTCGCGAAGTGGACGTTCGACGAGGACTTCAACGATTCCGTCGGCGGCATCGCGCTCGTCTCGCGCGGAACCGGAACCGGCACGCCAACGCTAAAACACACTAGCGGGGACGGCGCATACGGCAAGTACGTGCGGCTTGAGAACAGCGCTGCGCTGGGTCTTGCGGAAGGCGCCGCTTTCCCAGAGTGCATCCCGACGGGGCGGATGCCGTTCACCGTCTCCATCCGCTACCGGTACGCCGGCGGCGAGTACCGCCACGCAGTCGGGTGGGGCGACACGACAACGGCCAACAAGTTCTTCGCCATCGGCGTCATAGGAGGGGGAAGCAGGTACAATGCGCTGAACTGGGATAAAACCGATAAGAGCGCGCTTTCTCTCCGAGATGCCTACACGAATTCGAGTCGTTCGATAGAATGCTGGGAGCATATTGTTGCAACGTACGACGGCTCGCGCATCAAGGCATATCGTGATGGCGTGCTGGTCTATACCTCGAACACCGTGACTCTCGATCTCAAACCGCAGGATTTCTACTTGGGCTATCGTCCAAACCCGGAGTTCTATTGCACGTGTGACATCGACGATGTGCGCGTGTGGAATTCGGCGTTGGACGCCGCGCAGGTGCGCACGCTGGCGCAGTCGCTGGAAACGGGCGCGGTCGGGTCCACGCTTCCCTCGGACTCGTCTGTGACCGTGGCGGCGGACGCGGTGCTGAAGGTGACTGGAGTGGGGCATGAGGTTGGTCCGCTCTCGGTGTCGGGCACGTTGGCCGTCGATTCGTACTCGTCGCTGCGACTGAACGGCGCGACCACGGTCTCCGGCGACATCATCGGCAGCGGCGCGCTCATCCTCAATTCGTCCGTCGATCTTTCGGGCGCATCCGCAGGCGGCTTTACGGGTGAAGTCCGTGCCGAGGGAGGGGCGGCAGTGCTCAATTCTTCTTTTGCGAACAGCATGCTCACGGTGGCGAGCGGCGCGACCGTGACGGGCGGCGCACAGAAGACGCTGGTGGCGGACGGATATGCCATTGCGACCGACAAAAACGGGACGGGGCTTCCAGCAGTGTCAAGCACGGGGACGGTGGTGGTTCCCGCCACGGGTTCCGTGACGTTCTCTTCCTTGCCGCCGACGAGGGAGTTCGTGCTGATGGAGGCGGGGACGTTCGAGCTGCCGACGGACTTCTCGGGCTGGACGGTTTCCGGCTCAGGATATAGGGCCAAGTTCATGGTTAAAAACGGGCAGTTCCTGCTGCGCCTGACGGGCGGCGCCACGATCATCTTCCGCTGAGCGCCAATACAGACGCGCCCGGGCGCTGTTGCATTTTCGGGTGCAGGGGCGGGAGTTTGTGGTATAATATTACCGCTTTCTTTCGAAAGGACTGTACTCATGACATATGACAAAAATCATGCGCTCATAAACACGTCGATTCCCGGCCTTCCAGCACCCAAAAGCGGTAAGGTCCGCGATGTGTTCGATTTGGGCGACACTCTGCTGATGGTCGTGACAGACCGCATCAGCGCATTCGATGTGATTCTTCCCTCCGGCGTGCCGGACAAGGGCAAGGTCCTCAACCAGCTTTCGCTCTTCTGGATGGAGTTCCTCGGCATGCCGAATCATCTCGTCACTGCCGACGTGGATGCCTATCCCGAAGCGCTCCAGTGCGTGACGGACGATCTTCGCGGCCGTTCAATGCTCGTCAAGAAGGTCGACATGTTCCCGGCCGAATGCATCGTGCGCGGCTACCTCACCGGTTCCGGCTGGAAAGAATACCAGGCTCGCGGAACGGTCAACGGATCTCCTCTGAGGGCAGGCTACCAGAACGCCTCCAAGCTCGACCAGGTTCTTTTCACTCCCACGACGAAGGCGGAGATCGGCGAACATGACGCGCCGATCGACTTCGCGGCCCTTGCGCGCCTTGTCGGCGCCGATGCCGCCACGGCGCTCATGAACGCATCTGTCGACTGCTACACGCGCGCGGCCGACTATGCGCTCAAGCACGGAATAATAATCGCCGACACCAAGTTCGAGTTTGGCCATGCGCCTGACGGCTCGCTGATTCTTGCAGACGAGGTGCTTACGCCTGATTCGTCGCGCTTCTGGCCGCAGTCCTCGTATTCGGTGGGCGCGAATCCGCCTTCTCTCGACAAGCAGTTTGTGCGCGACTGGCTTGATTCGATTCACTTCAACCATCAGCCTCCGGGTCCGGAGCTGCCTGACGAGGTGATCTCCAAGACTCGCGAAATATACGTGAAGGCATACGAGGATCTTAGTGGAAAGAAACTGGTCTGACGCCGCGCGCGTCGCCTTCGACGCCTATCCTTGGCGAACGGAGGACGAGAAGCGCAAAGCCCGCGCCGAAGCTGAAATGGTTGCATTCGGCGCGGAGGTGGAAATCCAAGACCTCCCGCTGGCAGTCCGCCGTTTCTTGCGCAATTCCTCGCATGGGCAGCGGTTCGCGTGGAAGGGAGAGGCTTGGGCGGACATCTCGGCCGAATTCGAGAGAGCCGTCTTCGGGCAGGCCCTCGCGAAGGCAAACGGCAACGTGGCCGCCGCCGCGCGTCTCCTCAAGACCACTCCGAGAATCGTGTCCTACGCCGCGCGAAAACATCGGCTGATCAAGCCGTCCGCATGACGACAATCTAATCGACAAAGAAACAAACAACAAACCAAACAAAAAAAGGGAAAAAAACATGGGCATTTTTGACCAGGTCAAGCAGGCAATGCAGATGCGCAGCGAAGCCAAGCGCATCCAGTCTGAAATAGAGAAGATAACGTTCGAGTACACGAACGGCGGCATCACGGCCGTCGCGCGCGGCGACTTCACGATATCATCGATCAAGATCGCCCCTGATACGTGGGCGGAGGTCTCCAAGGGCAAGACGGAACGTTTTGAGACTATGCTCTTCAACGTTGTGAACGCGGCGCTCAAGGGCGTGAAGAAGGCCACTCAGGACCAGATGGCCAAGATGATGCAGGCCGGCGGAATGGGCGGCCTCTTCGGCAAGTGATGTTTCGCAATTGGGGCAGCATGACATGCTTCAGCCCGTGGAAGATCTAGTTCGCGCTCTCTCCCGTCTGCCCGGCCTCGGCCGCCGCAGCGCGGGAAGGGCGGCGCTTGCTCTTCTTCGCGAGCCTGAACGCATGCTTGACCCCCTTGTCGCGACTCTGAAGTCCGCCCGCGAGGAGGTGACATGCTGTTCGCGTTGCGGCGCATTCACCGTCCGCGGCGCGGATCCCTGCGCGCTTTGCAGCGATCCATCGCGCGATGGCTCGCTTCTTTGCGTGGTCGAGGAGCCGGCGGACGTGGTCACGCTGGAATCGGCCGGCACGATTCGCGGACGCTATCACGTTCTTGGCGGCAAGCTTTCGCCGGTTCGCCGTCTAGGCCCAGACAGGCTTCGCATTGCCGAGCTCGTAGAGCGCATACAGGGCGAAGGGTTCAAGGAAATCCTTCTGGCTCTTTCCACGGACATGGAGGGGGATGCGACGGCGGGGTATCTCGTCGAGCTGTTCCGCGACACGTCCGTGAAACTTACTCGCCTCGCCTTTGGACTTCCCGTCGATTCAGGCGTTGGCTATTCGGATCCGCTCACTCTAAGAAGAGCATTTCAGAACAGGGTTACAGCATGAAAAATCGTTCGGTGGCCGTATTGTTTTTCGCAAGCGTCATGTTGCTTGCGCAAGCCGAGGGCGAAGTGCGCACGGTCCGCAGGCCTGGGCCGTGGCATCACGTGAACAACCGCGCGCACGTCGGAATACCGTCTGTGGCCGTATCGCAAAAGAACGGACGCATGTGGTCCACCTGGTATGCAGGCGTGACGCCGGGCGAAGATTCGAACAACTATGTTGTGCTGTCGACAAGCGCAGACGGCGGCCAGACCTGGAAGGAAGTGCTTGTGGCCGATCCTGATGGATTTGGTCCACGCCGCGCATTTGACCCGGAAGTGTGGATTTCCCCCGACGGCCGCCTTCGCTGGACGTGGACCGAGCGTGTCGCGCCCCTGCAGGCGCAGGCCGACGGCGCCTATTCCGGCGCCGTCGCCAATCCGCGCGCCGACGAGCTGATGATGGCCACGCTCGACGCGGAAAACGAACCGTCCGGCGAATTGCCGATTCCCAGGCGAATCGGCAGGGGCGTCATGATGTGCAAGCCGATCGTCGCGCGCGACGGCAGATGGCTGTTCCCTGTTTCGCATTGGTATGAGGAACCTAGCGCATGCATTCTCGAGACGACGAACGGGGTTGACTTCGCCGAGATAGGAGGGGCGAAGCTGCCCAAGAAAGACAGGCTTTTCGACGAGCACACGATGGTGCAGCAGGCGGACGGGTCTCTGTGGATGCTCATAAGGACGCGCTCTGGCTTTTCAGAGTCAATGTCCAAGGACGGAGGCAGAACGTGGGACAATTGCGAGCCTTCTGGGATTGGGCAACCGTCCGCCCGGCTTTTTCTCCGCCGTCTTGCGTCTGGCCGCCTTCTGCTCGTCAAGCACGGTGCCATCGGCGAGAAAATCGGGCGTGCGCAATTGACGGCGTTCCTTTCGGAGGACGACGGCGTGACATGGCAGGGCGGGCTGCTCATAGATGGACGTTCCGGAGTGTCTTATCCAGACGGCGACCAGTTCGCCGACGGCACGATAGCCGTGGTGTACGATTATTCGCGCACGAAGGAGCGCATCATACACATGGCGCTTTTCACGGAGGAGGATGTCCTTGCCGGCAGAAACGTATCGGGAAAACTCTCGGTGCACAGGGTCGTGTCATCGCGCGACACTTCCGACCCCAAGTGGGTTGACGTCGATCCGTCTCAGGGAAGGTCGGTTGACATGGACGGCGAGACTCTGTGGATCGACGGGCGCCATCTCGAACGCGAGGGCCGCGCGTTCAAGTCTGCGCCGCCGTACGCGCGGTTGCCACACAAGTTCGAGGGCAAGCTCTCGCCCCAGGCGATACACGCGGGCCAGGATTCGGCGGGGGTGTCCTTTAGATTCGTTTCCCATTCGCCGAAGATGTTTTTCGAATGGTCGCTTCTGCGCGCGCCGTCCGCGTCCGCGCCGAATCCCGAGGCAAATCGCAACGGCATTGACGTATACGGCAGAACGGAGAAGGGCGGTTGGGAGTTCGTGGCGAACGGTCCTTCGTCGAAGCGTTTCGGCAACAGGCTTGAACTGGAGTGGAAGCCTGGACGCGAGTGCCGTGTGTATCTTCCGGCCGTGAACGGCGTGCGCGACTTCCGCCTGGGAGTGGCCCGAGGCGCGTCTGTGGAGCCGCCTACGCCGGTTGCGGACAAGCCGGTGGTGTTCTTCGGAGCCGGCAACTTCCAGGGCGCGACGGCCTCGCGGCCCGGACTTGCGCTCAGCGCGGTCGTGGGGCGCGGGCTCGACGCGCCTACGGTCAACCTTGGCCTGGTGGGCGTAGGTTCGCCGGAGCCGGAGTTCCTTGAACTTCTTGCATTCATAGATGCCTCGGCGTATGTGTTTGAATCCAAGTGGAGCGCAGACTCGGCCAAGGAGACGCTTGACGGGTGGGCGCGCGAACTCAAGGCACGTCGCCCTGATGCGAAGATCCTCTTCGCTTCCGATTTTATGTCTGTGGATCGCGAAGCTACGATTGACGGTGTTAGGCTGAACGACATCGGCTTCGCGGATGGCGCCCGTGCATGCGTGGCGGCGTTGAGCGGCGATTTGAAAGTCAAGCCCATTGCGGTTGCGTCGCAGCCTGCTCCGGCGAAGCCGCCAGTATCGATGAAGCCGTCCGAGCCGGCGAAGCCGCCTGTATCGGTGAAGCCGTCCGAGCCGGTGAAACCGTCTGCATCGGCGAAGCCGCCTACGCCTGCGAAGGCAGACGAGTCGTTGCCTGGACTTGAAGACTTGATGAAAGGAACAAAATGAACAACGAGAAAAATGAGGTGATGGAAGAAGTGATCTCCGGCGCAATCGTCCGGCGCTTCTTTCAGAAGTTGGAAGCCAATCTTGCGCTTGACGCGGCGATAGTCGGCGCCGGCCCCAGCGGGCTTGTGGCGGCGCGCGATCTTGCGAAGGCCGGCTTGAAGGTTGCCGTGTACGAGTCTAAACTCGCGCCGGGGGGCGGCGTGTGGGGCGGCGGCATGCTGATGAACGAAGTCACGGTGCAGAACGATGCGGCGGAGATCCTGCATGAATTCGGAATCACGACCGTGCCATACGATGCGAACTACCACACCGTAGATTCGGTGGAGATGGCCTCGGGCCTCATCTTCGGCGCGCGCAAGGCGGGAGCCGTGATCTTCAACACGGTCAAGGTCGAGGATATCGTGATGCACGACGGCGTAGTGTCCGGCGTCGTGATCAACTGGAATCCCGTGGCGCGGCTCGAGATGCACGTCGATCCGATCGTGGTCACGACGCGCGCGCTCATCGACGGCACCGGCCACCCGAGCGAGATCATCAACAAGGCTGTCCACAAGGCCGGCGTCAAGATCGACTCTCCCACGGGCGGCATTCTAGGCGAGAAGCCGATGTGGATGGCGGACGGCGAACGCACGACGGTGGAGAACACCAAGCGCCTCTATCCCGGACTCTATGCGTCCGGCATGGCGGCAAACAACGTCCAGGGCGGTTTCCGCATGGGGCCGATCTTCGGCGGAATGCTCAAGAGCGGACGCAAGATCGCGCAGATCGTGCTGAAGGATCTCGGCAAGTGACCGACTTCGGCTTCTATCTCGTCATCACCAATCCAGTCGTCGGCTACGCCAAGTGCGCCGAGGCTGCGGTGAAGGCAGGGGTGCGGATAATCCAGCTACGCATGAAGCATGCGCAGCGCGCGGACGTCCTGCGCGAGGCGCGCGAAATGCGGCGCGTGACGGAGGGCACGGATACGCTCTTCATCGTGAACGACGATCCGTCCATCGCCGTCGAGGCGGGGGCGGACGGCGTGCACGTTGGGCAGGGCGACATGTCGCCGGCCGATGTGCGCGCGCGCTATCCCGGATTGCGCATAGTGGGGCTTTCAACGCACAATCTCGCTCAGGTGCGCGCATCAGTGGACGAGCCTATCGACTATATAGGCGTTGGCCCCGTCTATGCGACGCCAACGAAGGACATTCCCGACCCCACTCTTGGACTGGACGTGATGGGCGAGATGATCGCAGCCGCCGCGCATCCTGCGGTGGCGATAGGCGGAATAGACGCGGAGCGCCTTCCTGCGGTTTTGGCGGCCGGCGCGCGCAATTTCGCCGTGGTGCGCGCCGTATGCTCGTCGTCCGATCCCTATTCCGCAATCCGACGCCTTCAATCGCTTCAATTCAATCTCGCTTCATCTTGATTTGGGCGGGGCTGTATGGTAAAATCAGATGCATGAAACTTAAATCATGCACCTGCTTTTTACTCTTGGCCGGCTCCGCTTGCGTCTTCGCCGCGCCTTTTCGTTATTCTGTCGCGCCGGATCATGCCGATCATATTTATGCATGCGGCGAAAAGGCCGTGTTCACCGTGACGGTGTGCGAGACGAACGGCCTTCCAGCGAGAACCGGGAGCGTTCGCGCGCGGTTGGACAACTTCGGTCCGGGCATCGTGGCCGAGGCAGACTGGGATCTGTCCGTCACGAATGTCTTTGCGCTTTCCGGCGCACTGAAGGAGCCTGGTTTTCTGCGCCTGCGTCTCGACTCGAAGGGGACGCCCACTCTCCACTGGGGCGTGGGATACGAGCCAACGCGCATCGAAAAGGGGAGCCCGTCGCCGGACGACTTCGATTCGTTCTGGGCGGATGCCCGCGCTAGATTCGCACGCGAGGTGCCGGCCGAGCCCGAAATAACCCCGATTCCCGAGCGCAGTACCGCCGAGTTCGACTTCTACCGCATTTCTTTCGCGTCCTACGGGCGTCGTGTCTACGGTTATCTGACCGTGCCGAAGAACAAAGCCCTTGCGCCATACCCGGTTGACTTTGAGGTCAACGCCGCAGGATTCGGCGGATGGACGAATGATCTGACCGGACGCAAGGATCGCATATGCCTGCGCTTCAGCGTATATCCGTTCCCTCCCGACTGGCGATGGAAGGAGATCAACCTGAAGGAGAAGTACGATTCGATGAATGCCGACTGCAGGGCAAAATACGGGACCGCCTATTCTTGCGCCGGAATCTCGAAGAGCCGCGAGGACTATTTCTTCTACCCGGTGATCCTTGCTCTCGACCGCGCCGTCGATTGGGCCGTAAAGCGGCCTGACGCCGACCGCACGCGAGTGTTCTACCACGGAACGTCACAGGGCGGAGGTTTTGGCTTCTACCTTGTTGGCCTGAACCATTCGTTCACGCGCGCCGGGTTCTTCGTCCCGGCTGCGACGGACACGATGGGATATCTCAAGGGGCGGCAAAGCGGTTGGCCGCACATCATCGAAGCGCAGAAGGCCGAGAACAAATCTGCCGCCGAGGCGAACGCTCCCTACTTTGACGGCGCCAACTTCGCCGCCCGCATCCGCTGCCCGGTGCGCGTGGCCGTAGGCTTTGCGGACACCACTTGCGCACCATGCGCAGTATATGCCGCGTTCAATGCAATCCCTGTTGCGGACAAGGGCATTTTTCACGGCTTCGGCATGGGACACGGGTGCCGCCCGGAATTCTACAAGAAAATACTCGATTGGCTTGATGGTACCCATTGAAAGGCCATGATGCGATGAAAACCATTTTGCCGACGATTATCTTTCTTGCCGCTGCGGTCGCTATGGCCGGGCCGGACGAGTTCCCGTCAGTGGCCGACGAACGCGACGAGATACGGAAGACATGGAGCCTTCTTGAGCGCGACATTGCGCATTGGGACAAGGATCGCACCTCCGTGCGCCCGAACACATGCTCGCCCAAATACCAGCCTCCCGCGGAACAGTGCTTCAACTCGGAGGCACTCATACACGCCGCCGATCGCGATCCGCTCGATGTTCTCATCAGGCGCACGAAGGCTCTGGCCGACGACATTGCGGCGGAACGCGCCAAGGGTGGAATCGCGGACAACGACGGCTTCTCGGGCGGAGACTCGTTCTCGTCGCTTGCGGCGCAGCTTGGCGCCCTTGCCGAAAAGGCCGCGGCCATCGCCCCGGCCGATTCTGATGCGCGCTACGCGATCTTCGCCAAGGTCATGCGCCTGAGGCGGCGCATCGCATTCGCCAATCCACTCGTGAAGAACATCCGCCGCCTTCTATTCATCGGCCGCGAAGTCCAGCCGCCGAACGAGTATGAATGGGGTCCGCACCTGTGCGATCAGTTCTTCGGTTTCTACGCTAACGTCAAGGAGGCCTCCAGGGGCAACGGGATATACGTCATAGACGAACCGTTCGCGGAAGGGAAGCGGCCGGTGGCGCGCAGCATCCTCTATGGGAAGCCTGTCGAGAAGGGACGCTACAAGGGGCGGTCGCTGGTGCGCCGCAACGGATGGGATTCGGAATTGAATTTCGCGTTCCTTTCGCCCGACGTTTCATGGGACGGCACTGAGATAGTCTTCTCCGCAACCGAGGGCGAACCCCGCATCCGCGAATGGGACGACGCCACCGTGTTCCACCTGTTCCGTTGCCGTGCCGACGGTTCCGGCATTGTGCAGATCACCGATGGTCCGGTGAACGATCTATTCCCCTGCTGGTTGCCGAACGGGCGCATAGTGTTCTGCAGCGAACGTCGCGGCGGATACGGACGTTGCCATAGGCGCGAAGTGCCGAACTACACGCTTCACACGATGTTTCCCGACGGCAGTGACATCGTCTGCATTTCACCACACGAGACGAACGAGTTCGAGCCTAGCGTCGACAACGACGGCCGTATCGTCTACATGCGCTGGGACTACGTCGATCGCGGCTTCAACCAGGCGCACCATGCATGGACCACATATCCCGACGGACGCGATCCGCGCGAACTGCAGGGCAACACTCGCACGAACGAGTGGATCGGTTGCCATGCGCAGCAGTCTATCCGCGCGATTCCGGGCTCGCGCCTTTACGTGGCAACGGCATGCAGCCATCATTCGCTCATTCGCGGATCGCTGGTGCTTATCGATCCGTCCGCCCACGACGACGGCGGCATGGGCCAGCTGCGCCGCCTTAC
>Ga0310786_10003131_pt1 | contig 24365 bp, 34 predicted proteins | sample AusTroGonzalo_MG_FD_203881 | JGI IMG/M metagenome (GOLD analysis project Ga0310786, IMG submission 203881) | Bovine rumen microbial communities from tropical cattle in Woodstock, Queensland, Australia - Gonzalo_03 (v2) (version 2) | ecosystem: Host-associated > Mammals > Digestive system >...
ATAAATTATCCCTCCGAAGGGTTTTAGGGGGACGCAAGCATGTCAGTAGTAAAAAAATTCGATGAATCGGTCGCTGAAGCCTTAAAAAGCGGCCTGATTGACAAAAAGAAGCAAGGCGCACTGATAGAAGTAGCCCGGAAGCTGGCGGAGATCATGGACGATCCGGAATGGCCTATCATCAAGGGCAAGTATGACAATGTATCACCGAGTTCGTTTCTGAAATATTGCAGTAAGCTGGGCATCGCTCCGGACATCGCAGAAGAAACAAAGAAGCAGAAGACGGAGACCGTGCGGCTTGTAGGTAATACCAAATGGAAGAGGGCATAAAAGGCAAGGAAACGCCGCGCATATTTACGCCACCGCTCCGGAAACTTACACCGGAAACGTCAGTCGGTTTTGAACTGATAGACTTTGCAGAAAACGTTCTGCACGTCAACCTGCTGCCGTGGCAAAAATGGCTGGCGATCCATGCTTTTGAAGTAATAGAAAGTCCAGACGGCTGGCGGTTCAGATACCGCACGGTCATCGTGGAAGTAGGAAGACAGAACGGCAAGACCTTATTCGGGTGCGTTGTCGCTCTGTATTTTTTATATATGCTTGAAGTCGGTCTGGTGCTGGGAACGGCGCAGGACGTAAGCAACGCGGAAGATACGTGGCAGATGTGCGTGGAAATGGCACAGAACAACGAGGAACTGTCTGAAGCTATCAAGCATGTATGGTACACGAACGGCTCAAAGCGATTACAGCTTGAAGGCAATCGTGATTACCGCGTAAGAGCATCAAACCGAAAGGCCGGCAGAGGAAAATCCGCCGACCTTGTTTTATTAGATGAGCTTCGAGAGCATCAGACATGGGAAGCATGGGCGGCATTGTCAAAGACAGGCATGGCCCGGAAGAACGCCCTGATGTGGTGCATGAGCAACGCAGGTGACGGAACGAGCGTGGTGCTACGACATTTCAGGCTACGCGCACACGCGCAGCTCGGCGATCCGGACGGCATAGTCCGCGCTCTGGGCGAGTCTGAACCGCTCGCAGACGATTCTGCTGACGGCTCCGCGCTCGGTCTGTTTGAATGGTCAGCCGACCCTAATGCAGAACCGGGAGACCCGCAAGCATGGGCGCAAGCTAATCCGTCACTCGGTTACACGATAGAATACGCCACAATCAAAGCGGCATACGCTGACGACCCGGCGGACGTATTCAAGACGGAGTGCTTATGCCAGTGGGTGACTTCCACTATCACGCCACCGTTCCCGGTCGATTCATGGGACGCGGGCAAGGATGAGCAAAGCAGGATCGCGGCGGACGCTCCGCTCTGGTTCGGTGTAGACATATCCAGCGACCGGACGCACGCGAGCATCGCAGTATGCGGCAAGCGTGAAGACGGCGCGTGGCACGTAGAGCTTGCAGAATACAGAGCCGGCACAGGCTGGCTTGCAAAGTGGTTTATAAACGCCGCGCCGAATTACCCCGTCATGAAGGTCGCGCTTCAGAGCAAGGGCGCACCGATAGCAAGCATGATGGACGTACTGGCGGCGATAGACGGCGTTGAGATAATAGAATGCTCCGGTCGGAACGTAGCCGGCTGGTGCGGACGTTTTTATGACGCAGTAGCGGCAAGCGCACCGGATACGGAAATAGATGCCGTACCGGTGTACCACATCACACAGCCCGCGCTCGACCTTGCGGCGAACATCGCGGCAACGCGACCGATGGGTGACGGCGCGTGGGCATGGGACAGAAACAAGTCAATGGAGGACATTTCCCCGCTCGTAGCGGCAACGATGGCACTGGGAGCGGCAACACAGATAGACGCAGAGAAACCGAAATTATACGACAGCGTATACGAAGACCGTGGCGTTCTGGTCGTATAGGAGGAAAAACACATGGCGATTTTAAGCGGCCTTGCTAATTTATTCAGGCCAAAATACTACTACACCTACGGCGGGGACTTCAGTGTGCAGATCTGTCAAATGGACGCTGCGCAGTTATACCGTACACAGCCGAATCTCCGGGCAGTAGTCAGCTTTTTAGCAGACAACGCGGCACAGATCCCGATCAAGGTGTACGACCGCGCAAGCGATACGGACAGACCGCGAGTATTGAACAGTCCTGCTGCATTACTGCTTGCGAACCCTAACCCGGACATGACGGCGTATGAGTTTAAACGCTGGGCATACTCCGACCTGCTTCTGTATGAGCGTTTCATGACGCTTCTGATCCAGAACAAGGACACGGACAGCGGCTGGGAGCTGCGGCCTATACCATCGGCATGGATAAAGTCATACAAGGGCGACTCTCCGTTCGCTCCGGACTCGATCATCATCGGCACGAACAGCAGCGGCCTTGTGGAAGTACCGAAGGAAGCCTTTGTCTTATGGCATGGCTACGATCCGACCGACCCGATGCGTCAGTACACCCGTATAAGCGCGCTGAAGGAATCGCTGCATGAGCAGATAGAGTCGAACAAGTTCCGCCGCCAGATGTGGCAGAGGGGCGGACGCTTCAACTCATATCTGACAAGGCCGAAGGATGTTGCGTCATGGTCTGACGGTGCTTTTGAACGCTTTAAAGCTACATGGAAAGAATCATGGGCAGGAAGCCAGGCATCGGAAGGCGGCGGTATGCCGATACTGGAAGACGGCATGGAGATAAAGACCGTGCAGTTTAACAGTAAAGACGCGCAGTGGGCGGAATCAGTGAAGCTGTCCAGAGAAGACTGCGCGGCGGTCTATCACGTCAACCCGGCGATGATATGGCCCGGAAGCGGTCAGACCTATGCAAGCGCAAGGGATAACGCGAGAGCATTATATAACGACTGCCTCGCACCCACGCTGATGCAGTTCACGGACAGGATCAACAAAGAAGTCCTGAAGCGGGTAGGCGAAGACAAACGCCATTATGTGGCCTATGACATAACGATAAAGACCGAAGGCACGTATGAAGAGAAGATAGCAACTCTTTCCAGTGCGGTCGGTGCGCCCTTCCTGTCAAGGAACGAGGCAAGGGCAAGGCTTGACCTTCCGGCTATTGAGGGCGGCGATGAACTGATAACCCCGCTCAACGTTCTGGTCGGGGGGCTTGCGAGTCCCAGAGACACCGACCCAACTGTGGAGAGATACAATTCAGCAGGTGCCATAGGCCAGAAGTCGCAGGAAGAAAAGACACCGCGCAAAGCACGCAGAGACCCGACAGAGGAAGAAAAAGACCGCATAGCAAAAGTATATCGCGGATTCTTCAGACGACAGGCGAAGTCAGTGCTGCCGAAACTCGGAGCGAAGTCAGCGAGCTGGTGGGATGAAGAACGCTGGGACGATGAGCTGACGGACGATCTGTATGACGTTGTATTCAAGATGAGCGTGGACATCGGACGCGAAGCCGTGAAAGCCCTCTGGGGAATGGACGGCGATTACGATGCAGGACGCACGGAAAACTTTGTCAAGAGCATGTGCAGACGGCGTGCGGAAATGATGAACCAGTCCACGTATAAAGAACTGCTTGCGGCTCTGGAAGCAGACGACGATGACGACGGTCTGAAGTCCACCCCGGAAGGTGTTTTTGAGAACGCTGAAGAAAACCGCTCGATGACAGCGGGCGCGGCGTTTGCGGTGGCTCTGATCGGATGGAGCGTGCTGGAGGCATGCAGGCAGAACAAGCGTGACGGCGATCAGGTTATGAAGACATGGGTCGTGACATCCAGCAATCCGAGAGCATCACACGCAGCGATGAACGGCGAGACCGTGCCATACAACGAGCCATTCAGCAACGGCGCGATGTGGCCGGGAGACATGGACAACCTTGACGCGGAAGAAGTAGCGAACTGCTGCTGTGAATTGGAGGTGGTCATTTTATGATTCATATCATATCCGGCCCGCCGTGCGCAGGAAAATCGACATACGTGCGTGAAAACGCAAAAGAGAACGATCTCCGCATAGATTATGACCTGATAGCACAGGCGCTCGGCTCACAGAACAGCCACGCCGCAGAAGGGCACATAAAACAGGCGGCATTTGACGCAAGGGAAGCCGCGATCAAGACCGCACTTAAAAATCCGGAGCTTGAATCGTGGATAATTCACACGTCACCGTCTGAAGAACACATAAAGCTATACGAAGAAGCCGGCGCGGAGTTTATAAGGCTCGACCCCGGCGAGGCCGTGTGCAGAGAACGCGCACAGGCAGACAACAGACCACAACAGACTCTTGACGGGATCGGCAAGTGGTATGGGAAAGGGCGAAGAATAATGGTCAAGACAAAAACATACGAGCTGAAGGCTGAGAACGGCGTCATCACCGGATACGCATCCACGTGGACACGAGAGCCGGACAGCTACGGAGACATCGTTGCAAAAGGCGCATTTGCAGAATCAATAGCAAACATAAAGGCGGAGGGAAAAGTCCTTCCGCTTCTTTATAACCACGACAACGACGAGCTGAAGAACTTTATCGGCACTGTGACCGAGCTGGAAGAAGACGATCACGGTCTGAAGTTCAACGCAGTGTTTGACGCGACACCCGAAGCACAGCGGGCGCGTGAGCTGGCCATGGACGGACGGCTTGCAAAGTTCTCGTTTGCTTATGACGTACTCGATCAGGGCGAAGTCACGCTGGAAGACGGACGCAAGGCGAACGAGCTGAGGAAGCTCAGCATCCACGAAGTCAGCCTGGTCATGTATCCGGCGAACCCGGACACATCCGTTGTCAGTGTTAAGTCAGCAGAACCGCAGGAAAAGTCCGGACGCAGAAACAGCGCAAAGGACGCAGAAGCAATCAGAGAAGCCATCACGCTCTTACAAGGCGTACTTGGAGAGCTTGAGGATATACCGGCAGAGGAAGACGCAAAAGCCAAATCGGAGGAACCGGATACGGTCAACGATGAGGAGCTGAAGCGGGCAGAACTGCTGGAGAAAGCACAAGCAATTTTATCGAAAGGAGAATCAACGAAATGACTCTCGCAGAAAAACTGACCGAAGCAAAAGAGAATCTTAAAGCTATGGTCGAAAACGGCGAATCAAAAGCCGATGAACTTGATATTGCCATCAAAGCGGTTGAGGAAGCACAGGCTGACGTAGATGCCGCTGACAAGGCACAGGAACTTATCAAAGCACTTTCACCCGTAGAGGTGGAAGAAAAAGCAGACATGGAGGAAAAAACCGTGGAATACACCAACCTTGGCGAATATGTAGCCGCACAGGTAAAAGACGCAAACATCAACCCCAAAACAAAATTCAACTACACTGCACCGGCGTTCAAGGTAGCCGCTCCGATGGTTATACCGACAAGCGTAAAACCGGCGATCACAGAGTATGACAAGAATGTAGTAGGCTTCCGCCGTCCCCTTCTCGTTGCTGACCTGTTCAGCTCCGAAAGGATCAATGGCAACGCGCTGACATTCTTTGTAGAGTCCAGCTCCGTTGAAGGCGGCCCGGCATACACAACTGAAGCTAACGAAAAGCCCATGATGAGCTTCGGCGATCCGACAGCCGTAACTGTAGCACTTGCAAAGATCGCTTCTTACATGAAGGAATCCGATGAGCTTATTGATGACGCTCCGTGGCTTGCAGATGCTATCAACAACCGTGGTCTGTATCAGCATCAGCTCGCTGTTGAGTCTTATCTGATGACGACCCTTTCCGGAACTTCCGGAATCGGAACTGCTTCTCTGCTTACACCGGACGGCATCTTCAAAGCCATGATGACCGTACAGGCAAACAGCGGATTTGCAGCTGACGCGATCGTAATCAACCCGACCGACTATCAGAACATCAGACTCCGCAAGGATCAGAACGGTCAGTATTACGGCGGCGGGTTCATCACTGCTCCGTATGGCAACGGCGATGTTGTAGAAATGCCGCGCATCTGGGGACTGCCCACAGTAGTTACCAGCGCAGTCGCAGCAGGCACCTGCTATGTAGGCGCGTTCAAGATGGGTGCTTCCGTAGTACGCAAGAACAGCGGCGTAGTTGTTGATATTGCGAACCAGAACGAAGACGACTTCATCAAGAACCTCATCACGATCCTCATCGAAGAGCGTCTGGCACTGGCAGTACGCAGACCGGCAGCTTTCGTCAAGATCACAGGTTCCAGCACAAGCACCGAAGCGTAATAGCGAATAGGAGCGCGACATGTTAAGAGAGTACAGATGGCACGGCTATACATGGCAGATAGACGATAAAGACCTTGACCGGTATCCGGGTGCGGAACTTATCGAAGCCAAAAAGCCGGAAGCAAAGAAAAGAACGACCCCGCAGAACAAATCCCGCCGCGCTCAAACCAAATGAGAACTGCATGGGGTTATGACGTAAGCGAAAGCCTTGCGCCTATCGTATCGCTCGCACAATTCGACTACATCACCGGAGGAGCTTACAACAGCAATCCCCGCGTGGAAGCGGCACTTAATGCGGCATCACAGGCCATTCGTAATTACTGCGGATGGCATGTATGCCCCGCCGCTACATGCACGGCGAATCCTGCCGGCGGTGCGGTCGTGGCGAAACTTCCAGCCGCGTATGTCAGCGGCATCACAAGCGTGAAGGAAAACGGAGCCACACTCGCGGAGAGCGACTACGAATGGCGGAAGGACGGGCTTCTGAAAAGGGCATACCCGTACCGCTGGACGGATAAATGGGACGGCATAGAAGTCGTTTACACGGCTGGCTATTCTGCTGAAGCTGTCCCGGATCTCGTTGAAGCGGTATGCGCTGTCGCGACAGGAGTCCTGTCAGTAGCACCGGGCGTGGTATCGGAGAGCGCGGACGGCGTGAGTATTTCTTACTCCGCCAACGCTTCCAGTATCGCAGCGGCACTTACGTCACAGCAGAAAAACGCGCTCGAACCCTACAAGGTGGTAAGCAGCCATGCCGCTTAGTTTTTTCATGGATAACATCACGGTCAGACGCGCACCGCTCATCACGAAGAACGGTATGCAGGTACGCGACTGGGAACACGCGACAGAACACACTGTCTTCCGGGTCCAGGTCGCGGGAGCATCCACTACAAGAGAGTGGGGCGGACGCACACTGAACGTGGACGACAAGAGAGTATTAAGGGCAGCATATGACGCGGATATTATGGCGGGTGACCGCGTTATATGGGAAGGCGAATTATACGAACTGGACGGTGAGGTGCTTCGCACGAAATCACCGACAGGGCGTATTTCGTCTGTACGCTGCTACCTGAAAAGGTGGGAAGGCTAAATGGGCGCAAAAGTACGAATAGAACACAACAGTCAAGGATGGATAGAGGTCTTTAAGTCTGAAGGTATGCAGACGTTAGTCAACCAGACAGGCGAACGGATCGCGGCGGAGGCAGGGGAGCATTTCTATTATGTACCCGGCACGAACAACCAGTTCACCGCGGGCGGATTCGTCAATGCTGACGAGTACACCGGGTCATACCTCGAAGCAGTCTATAAGACCTTAACGAAGGCGGTACACGGATGAGAGCAAGCGTAGATATTGAAACAGCTATATATGAACTGCTGATTGCCAGCGAATACAGTGCATCGGCTCATGCACTCCCGGCAACACTGGGCGCACCACTGCCGCACGTGCATGTGGTCAGAACAGGCGGATTGACGGACGATTTTGTCATTGAGACGAATCAGGTGGACTTTGATGTCTATGCTGCGGACGATGCGGACGCGATGGAAGACGCATGCAGCCTTTGTGCGTGGGTGCGGAACCTGTCCGGCGAGATCGTAGGCACGCAGTGCTACGCGGCGGAAATATCCACGTTGCCCTATAACAATCCTGACCCTCGGCATCCTAATCTCGCACGCGCCACTTTTAAGGCGCAGATATTGACACGAACGAAAGGAGTATAAGAAATGCCTTATACCAGCGATGTAAGAGTAGGCGCACCGGAACAGTCCGGGACAGTGGGAGCTATCCTGCATGCACCTACCGGCACAGCACTTCCGACCCTGTCAAGCATCTCAAAGTCGGGCGTCAACTACAATCAGGCGTTCACCGGCAACGAGTATGTTTCACAGGACGGTCTTACACTTTCCCCGTCACGCTCAACGACAGACATCAAGGACTGGAGCGGGGCAACGGTAAGGAAGGTTCTGGAGTCCTTTGACGGCACTCTGAAGTGGACAATGATCTCCACAAACAAGGTCGCTTTCGAGCTTGCATTCGGCAAGAGCAAAGTCACCAGCGCAACCGCTACCACCGCTCACGGCGCACAGGCACAGGCGGCTCTTGGTGCTTATATGCCGGATGAATACGCATGGCTGTTCTTAATGAAAGACGGCGATGCAAGGATCGTTATTGCGGTACCAGACGGACAGATCACCGAAGTCGGCGATGTAACGTTCGCATCTAACGCAGCAGTCGGCTGGGAAGTCACCCTTTCCTGCTATCCCGATTCTGCCGGCAACTGCATCTACATCATGACCGATGACGGCGTAGTAACCGCATAATGAAACGGAGGACATTATGAGAGTATTCACTAACGATTCGCCGGAGTTCTTCTGCTTTCAGCTGGAAGGCTCCGACACTGTTTATAAGATCCCTCTGGCGGCTTCTATGCCCTTCCCTAACGTGCTTTTGGTAAAAGAAGGCGTGGAAGGGTATTACAAGCTGCTGAAGATCTATATGGGCGATGATGCGGACGCACTGACCACAGGCCAGATATCCGAAATCACTCAAGCGTGGTCGAACGCTTCCCACAGATCGGGGGCGGAGCCGGGGGAATCATCGGCCTTGTCCGAATAATCGAGAATCATGACCGTGCTTTAGAGTACGACCTCATGACGCGGACAGGGCGAACACTCACCGAGTATTTAGACATGGGGGCGGCTGGAAGGGTCGCCCTTATATCATTCATCAAATTTTTACCACCTGACTCCGCGCTGAACCGCGACATGAACCCGAAGGACGAGTTCGGGCCGTGGTACACCACAGCGCAGACAAACAGAATCCTCGCTGATTTATTCGATGTTTTTGTAGCGGCGCACTCAAAGAAGGGACACAACCCGAAACCATACCCGCGCCCCAAACACAACAAGAGCATCGGCAAGGGAGCGATCCCGATCGAGGACTTCTGGTCATGGTGGAATGGGGAGACTGAATAATGGCAACAGGTACAGAAGTTGCAAGGGCATATGTGACGATTATCCCGAAGTCTGACGGGACATCGAACGAGGTCATAAACTCCGTTGTAAACCCTCTTGAACAGGGCGTATCAAAGGCAGGCAACAAGGCCGGCGGACTTTTTAACAAGGGACTCGGCGGCATGCTGGCATCGTTCACGATCCCTACGGCGATAATCGGTGCGCTGGTCGGCATAGGCAAGGCCGGATTTGACGCATACGAAGAAGTCAAGGGCGGAGCGAATGAAGTCATAAAAGCGACCGGTGCGACAGGCGAAGCGGCGGATGAGCTTATCGACGTTTACAAGGACGTAGCTAAAAGCGTAGTCGGTGACTTTGACGATATTGGCGCGGCTGTCGGCGAACTGAACACAAAGCTGGGAATTACCGGTGAGGATTTAGAGTACGCTGCCGAGCAGACCATGAAGTTCGCACAGGTGAACGGAGTGGACGCGAAGGACGCTGCGTCGGAGATCGCGCAGATGATGAACAACGCCGGTATCGCGGCAGATGAGTACGGCACGATCCTGGACAAGCTGACCGTTGCGGCACAGCAGTCAGGCGTGGATGTTTCCACTCTTACTTCGACAGTAAACTCCAACATGACCAGCTTCGAGCAGATGGGCATTTCCACTGATGAGGCTATCGCCATGCTCGCACAGTTCGAGAAGACCGGCGCGAATACCAGCGCGATCCTCGCCGGCATGAAAAAGGGCGTGCAGAACTGGGCGTTGGAAGGCAAGAGCGCAAAAGACGGCTTTGCTGAATTTGTCGCAGGCGTTGATAACGGCACAGTTACCATGCAGGATGCTATGGAGCTGTTCGGCAATAAGGCCGGTGTGGAAATGTATAACGCGGCGCAAAAAGGGCAGCTGTCCTTCGAGGATATGTTCGAGGCCATCACGGAAAACAGTTCCGGCGCACTCGATCAGGTCTATGACGACACGCTCACCGCATCAGACAAGATGGACATCGCATGGAAGGGCGTTAAGACTGCAACGGCTGATTTATTTGAACCGCTCGCGGAAGGCGCGACCGCCGTGCTGACTAATCTTGTAATACCGGCAATCGAGGCGTTATCCGACGGTATAAGCTGGTTATGTGAGAACGTGCCGATATGGTGGGATACTTATGTCGCGCCGGTATTCGATACGTTATACAACATCTTTTCAGACCTTCCCGGATTCTTTACGGAGCTGTGGGAAGGCATCAAGCAGACTGCATCAGACATCTGGGACGCTATCTGCTCATACGCAGAAGAAGTATGGACAGGAATCAAAACGGCTGTTATGACACCGATCGACGAGGTATCCTCATGGCTTTCCGATGCATGGGACACTATCTCGTCGCTTGCGACAAACGCATGGGACAACATCAAATCGTCAGCGGAAACGACATGGGACAACATTAAGACCGCCGTCATGACACCTATCAACCTGCTGAAGTCATGGCTGTCCGGAATCTGGACAACGATCACGACCACCGCGCAGACCGCATGGGAGAATATACAGTCCGCGATAGAAACACCTATCGAGAACGCAAAGAACTTTATCTCCGGGATCATAGAGAAGATCAAGGGCTTCTTCAGCTTTGAATTTTCGTGGCCTTCTCTTCCGCTGCCGCACTTTGCGATCACACCGGAAGGCTGGTCGATCGGCGACCTGCTGAAAGGCTCAATACCGCATCTGGGCATCGACTGGTATGCACGCGGCGGTATCTTTACCAGCGCGTCTGTTATCGGCGTAGGCGAAGCAGGACGTGAGGCTGTCGTACCGCTTCAGGGGCAGTATATGAAGCCGTTCGCAAAGGAAATCGCCAAACAGATGGAAAACAGCGGCAATAACATAATTATGAACGTAGAAGTCAACGGGGCAGAAAATCCGGAAGAGTGGGCGGCAAGGCTCGCCCGTGAACTTAACTGGCGAATGAGGATGGCTTAATGGGAAGCACAAAAGCACCGAGCGGGCTGTCGGTAGCCCGCGACACAATGAAATACACGCTGTCATGGAAGATAGCGGACGAAGACTACGGCGGCGGGCAGGAATTTCAGTACAGGACGAATCTGGACGAGTCCGGCGCATGGACGAGCGTATCAATCGGCAATGCCGTTACATCACGGACAATATCGTTCACGGCTTCAGACTACTATCCGACAACGGCAAACGAACTGCTGCGGATAGCGTTCCGTGTGCGCGGCAAGCGTGCGAGCGTGACGGAGGATAACGTCACAACGACATTTGACTGGAGCGCATGGACGACAAAGGTTTATGAACTGCACGAACCGAAACGCCCGACGCTGGCGGAAGAACTGGACGATGAAGTCACTAACAAGACAGAGTTCACGTGGGAGACGGAATACTCCACGGAAGACTCGCGCCCAGCGGTCAATGTCGAATGGCAAGCCGTACTCATTCACAACTGCACAGAGACGGACGGCTCAAAGATAAGCTGGTCAAGCTCGCAGTCAACATACGACTCCGGAACCGGCTCTTTAAGCGATTCCATAACAAAGACGGAAGATTCGGATGTGCTGGCAAGCGGTTCTTATACGCGCTGGGTCAGAGTCCGTTCCAGAGGATGCGCAGGTGCGTCAGAATGGCGTTATATCAAACATGTGTATGCGAGGCCATATGCCGCTGAAATCCGCGATGTAGGCTCTGTAGAAGAGAGTTCTAACACCACCGTGCGCGTAGAATGGGCATCACAGCAGGACGCGGCACATCCGATAGACAGGTCTGGCGTTGAATATACCGTTGTGACACCGGGAAATAATCTGGCATGTCCCAGCGGCGCAAGCTGGACGGAAGTCTCCGTGGTCGCTGACACATTAGGAACGGACGCTGTTCGCGTAGTCGTTCCCGCACAGGTCGGCGAAGATACGTGTATGTATGTTCGCGTGGTCAATTACCACGACAGGAACGTGATCCCGTCAGACCCGCAATTAGTCAGATCGGGATACCTGAAAGCACCGACAGGGCTGACTGTCACGAATATCGACTCGACAAATTATCAGGTCGATATCGCATGCACGAATAATTCCACCGTGCCGGACTCAAAGCTCGCGGTCATTTACAGGCGTGACGGAAAGAGCGTTACCTGCGGAATCATCGGATCAACCGGCACGATAACTGATCTGCAATGTCCGGCATGGTCGGATTCATCAAAGGTCGGCTTCAGCGTTTATGCTTTTCAAGGCACATACACAAGCCGATTAAGGGACGATGGCGTTACCGTTTACACGATAAACGAGAACATGTCGTCTTCAAGGATCGGATACAACGTTGATATACCGAGTATCCCGAAAGCACCCGCGAGCGTATCACTCACAGCGGCAAAGAACCTTACAGAAGTTGTCGTGTCGTGGGCGTGGTCATGGACAGACGCAGACACAGCGGAAATAAGCTGGAGCGATGACAAACACGCATGGCGGTCAACGAACCAGCCGCAGACTTACGCGATAGATACCGGCGTGGTCACGTCTTGGCGCGTGAGCGGTCTGACGATAGGAAGAACATATTACTTCCGCGTCCGGCTCGGCATGAACGGGGAAGAGTTCGTGTGGAGTCCGTATTCTGAAACCGTAGAGATCGGGTTATACTCCGTACCCGCGACACCGGACTTGCAGTTATCGGCGGCAACGGTGCAACAAGGCGGAAAATTCACGGCTTCATGGACTTACAGTTCAGCCGATGGCATAGGGCAGGAAAGTGCTGAAGTATGCGCCTATGCGAACACCGGTGTGATACCGCTTGAAGCTAACTGGCCTAAAATGGTCGTTGCACGTGCGAAATCGGGACAGGCCGCGAACGTATCAACAGAAGGCTGGGTAAAAGGCACGTCATACACATGCCGCGTCAGAGTCACGTCAAAAGCGGGGCTTGTATCCGCGTGGTCTGACCCTGTGCAGATAACCATCCCGGCAGACTTGAGCATTACAGCGGCAGTCGCATCGTTTACCGATAAGACCATCACGGATTCTTCCGGCGTATCGAGAACAGTGCGTTCGCTGGTCGAACTTCCGTTTGCTATATCCGTATCACCGGGCGCGCCAAATGGCGGAACTACTACGGCGATCATGTCACGGAATGAAACTTACAGCATGATCCGACCGGATTCCACAACGAAAGAGATAACCGGCTATGATGGCGAAGTCGTAGCTATCAAGAAAGTCTCCGGCAACGGCTCGATACAGATTCGCAAGAAGGATCTGATCGGCTCGCTTGACGATGGCGCGAAGTACATGCTGACCGTCATCGCGGAAGCAGACCCGGCAACACCGGCAAGGTTAGAACTTCCGTTTGAAGTCCACTGGAATACACAGGCGATTATTCCCGCACGGGCTACGATCGTCTGGCTCACAGGCAACGCGGTCAAGATAACACCGACAACGCTTTCAATATCAGAAGGCGCGACCTGCGACATTTACAGACTTTCAGCGGATAAGCCGGAACTGATAATCCAGGACGGCAGATTCAACACGGCATACGTTGACCCGTTCCCCGCGATCGGCGTAACAGGCGGATACAGAGTCGTTTACAAAACTGCAAACGGCGATTATATCACGGCAGGAAACAAGCCCGCATGGATGGACACTCCCGCCGGTCTGGAAACGGAAGAAAACATAATTGACTTTGCGGGCGAACAGATAAGCCTGAAGTTCAACATGGCTGTATCGCACAGCTGGGTGAAAGACTTCACGGAGACGAAATACCTCGGCGGAGCGGTACAAGGCGACTGGAATCTCGGCACAAGACGCACTACAAGCATCACAGCGACTTCCGTAGTCGTCAGAGATCAGACCACAATAGACGCGCTCCGTAGGCTTGCAATATATACGGGCATCTGTCATGTGCGCACGGTGGACGGTTCCTCGTTCGCATGCGACATACAGGTAGCAGAAACAAGGTCATACAAGACCGCCGGAAACACTGCGGAATTTGATTTAAAGATCACGCGGGTCGATCCGGAGGCTCTGGACGGAGTGAAATACTCGGAATGGATTAATTCATGAACTGGAGCAAGGGTTTTACTTCCACGTGCTACGCGTCACTGATGGACGCGGGTGCGTGGGTAGCGACAAACAGAATAGAGATAACCGGCGGAAAAGTCACCCGGTCAGACTCCGACCTGCAAGAGTCGGCGGAGATCGGGTGCGTGGATTATGACCAGTCAAAGGAAAGATGGATTCGTATCAACATGGACGTGACGCAGGACGGTGATTCTGCTCACGTTCCTGTTTTTACGGGGCTGGCGGTTAGTCCGGACAGGGACATAAACGGCAATCTGACGACTAATTCAGTAGTTTGCTATTCGGTCTTGAAGCCTGCACAGGACGTGCTTCTGAAGCGCGGCTGGTACGCGGGCAAAGGCTTGAACGGCGCGGAGATAGTCAGAGACCTGTTAAGCGTCACGCCCGCACCGAAGACCATCACGGGCAACGGCGCGAAGCTGACGGCGAACATCATCGCGGAAGACGGTGAGAGCAACCTGTCAATGGCTGTGAAGATTCTTAACGCCATCAACTGGCGCATAAGGATACACGGAGACGGTGTTATCGAGATATGCGCACAGCCGAAAAAGACTTCCGCACGGTTCGACAATCTGGCGAATGATTCCATAGAGCCGAAAGTCAAAGCGACATTTGATTGGTACGACCTGCCTAATGTTTACCGCGTGGTAAGCGGGAACAAATGCGCGGAGGTGAAGGATTCAGCTGCTATCAAGGCCAGAGGGCGCGAGATATGGCAGCAGGACACCAGCCCGGCGTTCAACGGGTCGGAAAGCATCACGACATACGCACAGCGGAAACTTCAGGAAGCACAGGTGGCGGCGTATTCCGTCAGCTACGACAGAAGATTCCATCCGGACGTGCGTATCGGCGATCTGGTGGAGATACATTACCCGGCACAGAATATTGACGATGTTTTCCGGGTGACTTCACAGGCTATCGACCTGAAGGCAGGAGGCAGAACATCAGAGGGAGTCGAGCGATATGAGCAGGCTTTTTGAGCAGATAAAAAACGACATAATTGACGCGCTGAAGATGGCGAGCAAGACACGCACGTCATCGTATGACACGACAGCCGAAGTCCTGCATGTGGACGGGGACACCGCGTGGGTCAAGATTCCTGGGGGAGTGGAAGAGACTCCCGTAGAGCATGCGATCAACGCAAGCCCCGGCGATATCGTGCAGGTCAGAGTCGGAAACGGGCGCGCATGGATAACAGGCAACAACACAGCCCCGCCGACAGACGATACCACCGCGATTTATGCGCGGACGGTAGCCGTAGAGACGCAGGAGAATCTGGAAGAGCTTGAGGAATACTTCTGGCATGACGGACAGGGCGCGCACGTACTCGGCAACGTGAGCGGCTACCGAAATGACATCAAGTCGGACGGCATGCACATCGTTCAGACTTCCACGGACGAAGAAGTGGCGAAGTTCGCGGCAGACGGCTCACAGATAGGTAAGGACGCCGAAGGGCATATTGTAATCGACTTTCATTCAATGGCGATGTACAACCGCAACGGCACAGCTGTGTTTGAAGTCAAAGATGAACGTGACGCAGAGGGTTATGTACAGCTTTCAGAGACGTTTGAGGGCGATGGAAGTACAAAAAACTTTCAGGCGAAGTACCCGATATCCACCATTATATCGGTCACAGTGGACGGCACTACATTGCCGGCAAGTGATTATACCATAAGCGGGCAAACTACGCTTCGATTCCAAAACGCGCCATCAGAGGGCGCGGTCATTGTATTGGACTATAAAACAAACGCGGCTATCGTTGCCTTTACCTTTGGTAGACGAGCGGCAGGCTCTGAGGTAGGAATGACCAGCGTTGCGGAAGGTATTAATGTCGAAGCAAGTGGCGTTTACTCGCACGCTGAAGGTTATGCAACGAAAGCCAGCGGGCGGGATAGCCATGCGGAAGGCAGCTATACTCAAGCGGTCGGAAATTTTTCCCACGCAGAAGGAACATACACTGAAGCAAACGGTGCATATTCTCACGCACAGAACTTTTATACGATTGCAAACGGATCAGCGCAGACATCCATGGGCATGTTTAATGTTCCCGATAACAACTGGGTTTATAGTCTAATGATAGGCAACGGCACAGATTCAAACACCCGTTCAAATGCGTTAGGCGTTACGTGGAAGGGAGACATTGAGTTCGATATTAAGCGCAACGCTCATTCCAGTTCGATTGACGGCGCTCTTATGGCGGCTCTTACTGCGAAAGGATGGGGCGGCGGTGCGATAGTCGGAACGGCACAAGTCGGTACGGCTACGCTCGGCACGGCAATCAGCGGCGAAGGCGGGCTTAACTCGCTGAAGGTACTACTTACGAAAATCATAAATGCTCTATAGGAGGATTTTTAAATGGCATACAGTAAAACGACATGGGCGGACGGCGATACTATCACCGCGACAAAGCTGAACAACGCGGAGAACGGCATCGCGGCAAACGACAGCGCAATCACGACAGCCAACGGCAAGATCGTAACGTCTGCGAGCATATCCAGCGGCGTTATCTCATTCAAGAACAGCGGCGGAACGACACAGTTCACGGTCACTTTGCCGGTATATGACGGAGGTGTAAGCTGATGGCAGACGTAACGATTAATTACAGCGGTGAAGCAATCGCTACCATGAGCGCGAGCGGAACGAAGACGCTCAGCACATCTGGGAAATACTGTGAAGACGATATTGAAGTGGTTTATGTATCTCCCGGTGGCGGAGGCTCACTCGGCACTAAAAGCATCACGGCTAACGGCACTTACAACGCATCCTCTGACAATCTGGACGGCTACTCGCAGGTCACCGTCACTGTCCCCAACACCTACTCCGCAGGAGATGAGGGCAAGGTTGTTGACGATGGTGCATTAGTATCACAGACCGCCCATGCGGATGTCACACCAACCACTACAGACCAGACTATTGACACCACATTAAACAATTCATTAAAGGTCAAAGGTGATGCCGACCTTGTGGCGGGAAATATCAAGAAGGATGTGCAAATATTCGGAGTAACCGGAAGTTATGAGGGGAGCGGGGGTGTATCGCTTGGCCCTATGGATTACCCGGTTATAATAACGAACGGAAGGGCTTCCGGTACAATTAGTTTGAAGCCTATCACTTATAGTGATGCGGTACAATTTACAACGTACGCTTCAAATGTTGCTGCAGGCACTTCAGCAACCGTTAATAATTTAATGACCGACGGTGAATATGTTTGGTTTAATTTAAATAACGTTTCAGCAGTAAGTTATAATAATCAGTCTTATACAGATTTTGTTAAATCAGAGTCTAACTGGAAATTAAAGATACCGTCAGGATTCGATGGGACAATCCCGTTCGTTTTTACAACTTAAAGGGTGATATTATGTCTATTATTCAAAGAGAATTAAAAATAAACGGCATTGATTATGTTTATTCAAAGTCCGACGAAGGACGTTATATTTGTAGGGATAATTTTCAGCTTGTCGATTCGTATGATAAAAAGTCGTTTGGCAGAACATATACAGAAGGCGATTTAATCGTTGAGGAACCGACTTCAGAAGAATTGCTTAATATCCTGCTGGGAGGTGATTCCGAATGATAAGCATAGCAAAGGCAAGGCTGTTAAGACGTCTGATAGAGCTTGCATCCGCATCACTCTCTGACAAAGATGCCCTTGACGGGGTGGAGTTGTTTCCGCATTGGTGGAATGACTATGACTATTCAGTTGGTGACAGAGTGAGTTATGAGGGAACGCTGTACAAATGCCTACTTGACCATACAGCACAGCCCTCATGGACTCCTGATGTTTCTCCTTCCCTTTGGGTGCGAGTAGATGACCCGTCTGTTGAATGGCCTGAATGGATTCAGCCGGTCGGCAGTACAGACGCTTATGCGAAGGGCGCAAAGGTCAGCCACAATGACAAGCATTGGATTTCTGATGTAGACGGAAACGTCTGGGAGCCGGGCGTTGCCATGTGGACGGAGGCGGTAGAATGACAGAAATAGCAACTGCGATTATTGGATCTGGCGCGTTAGCCTCTGTCGTATCGCTGATTGTGACGGCGATCGGCAGGAGAAGCAAGTTGAGGAAGTTGGAGAGGGACACGGTTCGGCTCCAGCTTCTTTTTCTGATGTACATCATGCCCGATGAGAAACAGGAAGTAATGACGCTCGGACAGTATTACTTTGAAACGCTCAAGGCGAATTGGTATCTGTCCAGCCTGTTTGATAAGTGGCTGAAGTCCAACGGCTTGGAGCGTCCGAGCTGGTTTAAGGGAGGTAGTGACGAATGAAAGATTGGCTTATACGCGCATTGAAGACCTTTGCACAGGCGTTCTTCGGCGTTCTGGTTCCAGAGGTCTGCATGATTCTCAACGGCTCGCTGTCTGATTGGGCAGGAGTCAAGGCGGTACTTGTGCCGCTCATCTGCTCCGCGCTTGCCGCTGGCATCAGTGCGGCGTGGAATATCATATTGGAGCATCTGAAGGAAGAGGTCGAGGAAGATGACTGCGACTGATTGGAAACAGTACGATTTTTCAGATTATCCCTACGCTGCGGAAACCATCGCTTCTGCCGGGTGCGGGCCGACCGCGTGTGCTGACCTGCTGAACATCTCACCGATCGAGACGGCTGCCTGGCTCACCGACCACGGCTATGCGTATCCGTATCAAGGCACGGCCTACGAAGGAATAAACGCATGCCTGACGGCTTACGGCGCAGACGGGAAGATGCTTGCAAGCGGTCTGGACTACCAGACGAGCGGGACGGTCTTCTCGCAGTGGCGCAAGGCGATACAGGGCGGAGTCATGGGCGTGATTCTGTTCCACAACTGCGTATCGAGCTATTGGACAAATTCGGGGCACTTCTGCGCCGTTGTCAGCTATCGTGACGGGCAGTACCTCGTTTACGATCCTGCAAGCGTAGTTCGCACCGGCTGGCATCCGTGGGGAGACTTTGCAGGAAACATATCCGCGCTCTACACGTCCAACATCAAGTGGAATGATTCGATCGCGGAAGACTGCTTCTGGGGCATCGAGACCACGCGCAAGGCACAGCAGGTATTCGGCACGACTAAAGACGGCATCGTCAGCAACCAGAACAAGGACATGCAGAAGTTCTTACCGAACTGCATGGAAGCAAGCTGGAAGTTCGTGCCGGCCTACAAGATGAAAAACGGCTCCGACCTTATCCGGGCAATTCAGACGTTCCTCGGCATCGAGGCGGACGGCTTCTGCGGAATGGCTACCGTGGTAGCGTTGCAGAAGTTCCTCGGTGTCGAGCCTGACGGCTATTTCGGCGGCGCAAGCGTGCTTGCCTTCCAGAAATGGCTTAATACTAAATAGCCCACTTCGGTGGGGACTCTTCATATTGTCCTCCTTTTGGCGGCCTCTCAGGGTGAGCATTTCGCTCCCTTGGGGGGCTTTTTTTATTGCTCACGCACACGAATTGCACACGGCATTTTCGGAAATGCCTATATCATAGGTGCTATTGAGAAGGTAACAAGGGGTTCGAATCCCCTATGGTCCATAATTTTGGGAGGTAGCTAAAACAGCCGCCTCCCGTTGTTTTTGCCTATTTTATAGGCATTTCCGCCATTTCAGAATTGAAAGGATTATTTCAAATTTGAAAGGATTATTTCAGTTTTTTAATACCTCGTGCACACGAAATGCACACGAATTATATTGCATCCATAAATGAGCGCAATTTCTTCTGCGCTTCTGTCTTTTCCACTTCTGCAAGGTGGGTGTAAATTTTCTGTACGACATACGGATTAGCATATCCGCCGTATTTCATCGTCATCATCATCGAGATACCGAGATAGTAACACAGCGAAACAAACGAATGACGCAGACCGTGCAGACCGATCTCCGGAAGGCCGTTCTCACGGCATAACCGTTGGAATCTGTCTCCGATCGTGTCCGGAGCGCAATCAAGGTCCAGCGGCAGCACCTTCAGCCGGTCAACGAAGATCGGGACCATCCTGCGGCTCTTTGATGTCTTATTAGCTTGCCGTGAGACGTATGTATTTGCGCTGTCCTTGATTATTGAGCCGTGAACGTAAATATATCCGCCTTTAATGTCAGAATCTGTCACAGCAAGCATTTCAGACTTCCGGAGGCCATGCAGACACAGGAGAAAATGGGCCTCGTTCTCATGGCCCTCGATGAGTTTGACAAATCTTTTAATTTCTTCCGGTTGGAAAAACTCATGCTCTTCCGTGATGACCTGCGGCAGCAGTACACGCGGCAGGATGACGTTATTCGACTTCAACACGGCCTTGACCATGCCCCACGAATTATACAGCGTCTTTGTTGAGATTCCAGGAGCCTCATCATTAACGACCTGCTGCCATCTGATCCGGTCCGTGATAGGCCGGTGCATGACATCTTTGAACCTGTTCCGCTGAATGACTCTATAACCGGCGATCGTGGACGGAGAAAGCACATTCACACGCTCCGCGATATATTTATCTATTGCTTCGTGAAGTGTCAGATCGGGGACATTCGCGTCCATCAGGATCATCGCTTCACGCTCGGCTTCATAGGCGGTCGGACGCGTTACTGATCGGCGTTTGCCGTTCACGATATACTGACAGCGATAATTGCCGGAGGGGAGCTTTTTGGCGTTCATATTATTCCTCCGTGAGGCCTAACGCATATTTCACTATACGCTTGTTATCTTCCGATGCAGCACGGTAAGCAAGAATCATATTACGTTCAAAGGGTGACATGTGCTCGATCGGCTTCAGTTCACGCGGTTCGATGATGTCCGATCGGAGACATTTGAAGTATTTTGCGAGCCTGTCCACGTTTGCCATGCGAGGCACACGGTAACCGCTCATCCAGCTTGATAGTGTGGTTTTACTGATGTTTAAATCTCTGGCGATATCAGCTTGTGTTTTCTTGTGGTCGTAAGCAAGACGCTTCAAATTTTTGGCAATTATCTTGCCTTGTTCAATATCATCCATGTTGGGCACCATCCTTTCTGATTTGCATTGTAAAACAAAATTTAAATAAAGTCCATATTTTGTATTGACAAGTACGCAACAAGCGTACTATTATACTGCTTGGGGAGTATTTATTTCACCATGCAATTTGAAAGGAGGATTATATGCCAAAGATTACAATTGCAAGCGCAAGAGTGAACGCAGGGTACACACAGGCCGAATTTGCCCAGAAAATAGGCGTTTCACTTCCTGCCTTGCAGAAGTGGGAAGCTGGCAAGTCAGACATGAGAGTGTCCAGCCTGAAGAAGATCAGCGAAGTCACCGGTTTCTCAATGGATGATTTTATTTTACCCAAAGAGTACGCATGAGGCGTATAAACATCACACAGGGAGGACGGGGATGCCATACAAGAAAGATAGGCGGCCTTGGGCCGGTCTTGATGAACTGATCGCATCGCGGAAGATCGGACAGGCAAAGCTGGCAAAGATAATCGGATGTTCAGAGGTCACAGCATGGCGGCGGCTGAACGACATCGGAGAACTCCGGATCAAGGACCTATACGCAATCATGAACGCTGCACACATAACGAAAGAGGAGGTTTCAAGAAAATTATGAAATGGACAACAGCAAGAGCAACAACACTGATGAAGGAACTTGACGCGCTGGATGACGGCATCAAGTACGAGCAGATGATTTACGGATCGCTGAAGAATGACGCGATGGAAAAAGACGACAAGTCAAGCGAGCAGAACTACCAGAAGCGTCTGGACGAGTACATGGCGGTCCGGTCAGCGATTGACACCGTGATCGAGTTTCTGGACGGCTGCGAGGTGCGGCTATGAAACGCGGAGTGTTTGAGACGCTGTTCATCTCCGCTCTGGCCTACACGGTGATCGCGTCCGCAGCCATGCCCACAAGGGCGCATGAAACGGTCGTATATCCCGTTAGGCCGAATGAAGGTATGCACGTGGACAGTTTAGTGGATAAGGCAAGAAAAGCGATATACACGCGAATATGTGAGTTAGCACAGGAGGAGAGAATTGGACGAGCAAATAATGATGCAACTGATGGAGATTACCAGACAGCTTACGAAGATAGCGCAGACGCAGGAGCGGATTTATACGGCGATGACTACGCAGGAACCGCCGACACGGACTCCGGAAGAGTGGAAAGCACAGAAGAACTATGTGAACTATACGACACCGTATGCGAAACCGATAGCATCAGTGGGGACAGTTCCGATCGAACCGATCCCGTACTGACCTGTCTCGGAGATTGGACTATCTCATTTTATTGTCCGTGTGAAATTTGCTGTGGACAGTGGGCGACCGGCTGCACGGCCTCCGGAGTGCTTGCGACACCATGGCACACAGTAGCAACTGACGGTTTAGAGTTCGGCACCGTTCTGTATGTTGACGGACTCGGATACTTCACAGTGGAAGACAGGGGAACGGAATATGGATGGCTGGATATCTACGTTGGTGACCATGCCGCTGCGCTCGATCTCGGACTCCAGACGCGGAGCGTCTACATCGTTTCGGAGGGCTAACATGACCAGCGGACTTAAAAAATGCGAACAGAATCACATCAGATGCCTCATGTGGAAGGACGGCAAGTGTGTCGGCTTGAACGCTACGGATTTTTCATACCACTGCCCATTCTACAAGGAACGTCTGAAGATGAGCATTGAAGAGGTAGACGAGTATAACAACGGACTGCGGTACGGCTTCAAGCCGCGTGTGATCGGCGATGGCCTGTCAGCGTCCGAGATCAACGGCAGAAAGAAAGGAGTGACATGGTAGAAGTAATCAAAGACATCTGCAACAGCGGATCACCGAGGATGCACAGGCGGATCGTCCTCACCTGTGATGAGTGCGGAACCAACGTGCGTGAACTGTACCGGCACAACGGCGAAGAGAAGTGCATGGACTGCCTGTTGCAGGACTTAATGGACGATGGGACGATTGAGTTTGTCTCAATACCAGAATGAAACCGCCCTGTGGAGGCAGGACGGAATCAGATAAGTAACTATCAACTACTTAATTCAACGCCATTATGGCAGAAAGGACAAAAAATGTCAAAAGTAATCGGAGTCATGGGTGAATCGGGATCTGGAAAAACCACATCCATGCGCAATCTTGACCCGAAGGTCACGTTCTATATCGACTGTGACAAGAAGGGCCTCAACTGGAAAGGCTGGAAGAGCCAGTACAACGCACAGAATGAAAATTACTGGTCTTCCGACAGCTTTACGGTCGTTTCCGGTCTTCTCCGGAAAATCAACGAACTGGATAAGTTCAAGCACATCAAGTTTGTCGTGATCGACACACTCAACGGCATGATGGTGGCGGAAGAAATGCGAATCCTGGCCATGCAGTCCGGAGACAAGAGATCTGCTTGGTCGGACCTTGCACAGAACGGCTGGAATCTGGTCAACCTGTGTTTGGAACTTCGCGAAGATCTGACGGTCATCATCCTGTGTCACTCGGAGACGATTTCGGACGATAACGGCATCATCCGGACAAGGATCAAGACCAACGGCAGGAAGTTGGAAAAGCTGGTACTGGAATCCAAAATGACAACGGTCATCTGGGCAGTACGGCAGGATGGCAAGTATAAATATGTTCTTGCCGCTGATGGATCCACTTGTAAGGTCCCGATCGGAGCGTTTGAGGCCGATGAGTGCGACAACGATATCATGCTCGTGGTTAAGGCTTTGGAGGATTACTAATGCACAAAGGATCATACAAAAGTCGTGAAGCTGACATATATGACAGCTACGAAGAAGTTTGTGAAATTGCTCATGATCCGCCACGATACTGCGAAAAAGACGCAACCGAACTGATTTATTTCTCGTTCTTTGATTCTTTAGGACGGTTCACATTAAAAGCCGGATGCAAAACCTGTGGAGACAGCAGAGCAATATGCGTCAAGAAGGAAAAACGTGAACAGAAGATGCTGGACCGTTGGACCAAACTTGTAAAAGAACGAGCCGGATACAGATGCGAAATGGCAAATGAAAAATGCAGTGGAGAGCTTCACGCACATCATATCATTCCCAAGCACTTAGATCCGGATAAGAAATACGATGTTGAAAACGGCATCTGCTTATGCGCAGCACATCACAAAATGGTTCATCACTATATGTAATGGAGGAATAAAAATGCAAAAACCTAATAATTTTGACAATGTACAAGCAAGTGGAGACTTCACGCCGATTACGCTCGGAGGTCATCACTTAATCATAAAACAAGTTGAAGAGCAGCAGTCAAAGTCCGGGAAGGACATGATCGTGGTTCTGTTTGACATGGCAAAGGG
>Ga0310786_10003132_pt1 | contig 24364 bp, 15 predicted proteins | sample AusTroGonzalo_MG_FD_203881 | JGI IMG/M metagenome (GOLD analysis project Ga0310786, IMG submission 203881) | Bovine rumen microbial communities from tropical cattle in Woodstock, Queensland, Australia - Gonzalo_03 (v2) (version 2) | ecosystem: Host-associated > Mammals > Digestive system >...
AAGAAGGGTACTACCACCTACACGCTGAAGTCCGTCCAGTCGAACTCGATCTCGGTCAAGAAGAACACCACGTACGCCACGCTCTCGACGAAGGCGGTCTACCTCGAAAAAGGAACCTATTACCTTTCTTTCGAGAGCACGATCGACAAGAAGAAGGACACCGAAAACTTCTACAACGTCGAGCTGAACTACAAGGAAGATCTGAAGAAGCCGGGCACGAAGTTCTACGTGGACGATGACAACGGCGACAACAACTGGATCTATGACAAGAAACTAAAAAAGTCGAACAGCGCTGTCTGCGGCGCCGCGGCGATCGAGATCGGGCGGAATGAGTCCAAAACGATTCAGATCGATAAGCCGGCAGTCACGGGTTCCTACACGAACTTCGTCGGTTTCGGCGACGAATTCGATTGCGTGAAGGTGCATCTGAGCACCGCCGCAAACATGGTCTTCACGGTCAATGCAACGGATGCCGCGAAGTTCACGATCAACCAGCTCACCTACGACAAGAAGACCGGCGCCGTCACCGGCACGAAGGCTGTTCAGACAACGAACGTAAGTTACGACAAGAAGACAGGCAAGGCCGTTGTCACGACGAAGCCTGTTGTTCTTGCGTCTGGTGACTACTACCTGTCGGTCCAGGCAACGAACGCCAAGAAGGGCGGCGAGGCATACTACAATGTCTTTGTCGACAGTACGAGCGTGTATTTCGACAACTTCGACGACGGCACGAACGGCTGGCTGTACGACAAGAAGCAGGGCGGCGTCAACACGGCTGTCACAGGCGTAACGGCAAAGGAAATCAACACTTCCAAGATCGGCCAGAACATCCAGATCGATACGCAGCCGATTCACGACGAACCCGGCTGGAACAACTTCGTCGGCTATGATGATGAAGCCGACTATGTGAAGGTCCATGTGGCAGGCACCGGGACCGCCAGCTTCAACGTCGTCGCCAACGATACCGCGAAATTCGTGGTGTACCAGCTGGCCTACGACAAGAATGGTGAAGTCATCGGCGCAAAGGCCATCCAGACCGTTTCGCTGAAGCTGAACAAAACCACGGGCAAGTACGAGATGCCCGCGAACACGAAACCCTGCGAGTTCAAGGAAGCCGGCGACTACTACCTCTCGGTGCAGTCGACGAACAAGAAGAGCGGCAACGCGTACTACAACGTGTCGCTGCTCGACACGAACATCGCGCCTGCCGAGTCCGATATGCTCTCCATGCCGGAGACTTCCGACACCCTCGCCACGACCGACAGCATGAACCTCGGCCAGTACGCCGTGGATGCGCTTGCGGATGCCTCCGCATCCTCCCTCGCGGACCTGAACGCTAAATCCTCCTGGCTGAATATCGCCACCTTGGCATAAAACAAGTCAAATGAAATCTGGTCCGGCAGAGCGATTCGCCGATAGGACCGACAGGACCTGTTTTTGAGGTGCTTTGCGTTCGGGGAAAGACCCCGGCGAAAAAGAAGCCGCATCCGTGATCCCGGGTGCGGCTTCTGCTTTGTGCGATTAATGGTGGACGGTCACTTGCCGGATTTCAGGTTCACGGTCAGCTTTTTGCCGGAATATTTGACCTCGGCATCGGGCTTCGCGACGTTATCCGCGCCGGCATTCTGCTCGTTCATGAGGCAGACGCGGAACGTGCGGTCCTTCAGCATGCCGTCGTACTCGCCGATGTGATCGCCAATCGTGAGCTCGCCCTTCGCGTCGTCCCATGTGAACGGGATGCGCGTGAACTTGCCCTGTTCGTAGGAGTAGTCTTTGCCGTCGCCGAGCTCTGGGCCACCAGGATTTTTTTCCGAAAAAAATTTAGATTTTTATTCTTTTTTCGCTTGATTTTTCTCAATTGCGGTGTTATTTTACTTCAAGAATTAAATAATCTAAAACCTCCACTTTGGAGAGATTAAATTTATTGAAGAGGTCATCATTCGCAATGAAAAAACAAACCAATCCCAACACCCAAAAAACGGAGGCGGCGAGTCCGCTCATGAAAGCAGCCATTCTGGCAGCTGTTTCTCTCGCCATCTTCCCCGCCGCGCTCTTCGGTGCAATCCGTTTTGTTCAATCCAGGGCAGATGCCGCGGCAAAGGAATTCGAAGTCAAGGAAGCGACTTCAAAACGGACTTCTGTTGCAGAACGCCGAGCTCAACGACTCGAAGCCCGCAAAGAAAAAGAAGCGAAAGCCAAGACCATCTATCCCGAAATCACGATGGAAACGGTTGAACCTTACTACGACAGCTTCGAAATGGATTACGATGCCGATATGGAGTTCAACGGGTTCGGCGTGATGCCCCCGGCCTACATGGGCGGCCCCGGCATGATGCCCGCACCCTATATGGGCGGTCCCGGCATGATGCCCGTGCCCTATACGGGCAACTTCAATGAGTTCAGAAGAATGCCGGGAGCCGAAACGAGCTTCAACAACGGATTCGGCAGAGGTCGCGGCAACTTCTGATTTCCCAAGCACTTGGTTGTGCGGGACGTCTCCCCGTCGGATGGGCAGGCGTCCTGCTTTTTTCATCCCGAACGGGATGACTTGAATATTGAGGATCGTTTGACATATGAGCTGTTCTTTCCTGCATTGCACTTGACAAACATAATGAGCGAAAGTAAAGTATAGTAAGCAATTTTTCCACCCCAGCAAGAACAGGGACATGCCATGAACGAAACAAAAGAAAAAACGACCGCGTCCGCCGGATCCGAAACGCAGAAGAAACCGCGCAGAAAGATGCGGCTCCGGGAAAAAATCCTCCTCGGGCTCCTCATCATCCATCTGGTGTTCACGGTGATCGACGTTCTGTGGCTGTGCGGTCCCTGCGTATCGGCGGTGCTTCAATATTTGGGGGAGACACAGCTGACGGTGAGCGATCTCCGGTACCGGATCGAGCCGGAAACGAACGAACTGGTGATCACCTGGACCGAATCTTTCGACACCAGTATCCTGCCGATCCCGGTTTACAGTATTCCCGTATGGGCGAAAATCCATGAGAAAACCGAGCAGCCCGAGCGGCGCATCCCGCTCGACCCGCTGCCGGAGGAGATGGTGCGGTGTTTCGTGGACGTGACGATCTCTCCGGACGCGCCGCCGCCGCAAATGCAGGCTCCTCTGGCCGGTCCTTTGGGATACCTCGGTCCGAGGTTCGTCGAGGAACATGCCGTACTGGTGGAACCGCGTGAATTCACTTTCGAGCAGTTGTATCATCTGCCGCCCGATATGGTGTTCCGCCTGACGGTGCGCCCCGAAGATGTCCCCCGGCTGTCCGGCATGTTCGTGATGACTCCGAGACTTGGCGAGTATCCTTCCTTTCTCATCATGATCCCGCAGCCGGGCGAACAGGACGGGCGGCGCGTCATGTACCTTCCTGGGGGAGAAGGCGCCACGCCGTTCTTTGAAGACTTGGGCACGCGGTGGCATCTGGAGCGGGAGAAACTGTCGCAAGAACCGGACGGCTTCCTGACGGTCTGCTGGAAGATCCTCTGGCTGCCGCTTGCCGCGTTGCCGGACTGGATCTGGTGTGCTTATGCTCTGTTCATACTCTTTATGCTCTTACGGGTCAAATGATAAGGAAAGCCGTTCGATTTTGAAAACACAATAAAAACATAACCACTCCAGGCAACAAGGAGCAAACCATGAAACTCATCGAAACCATTTGTGTCGCAGCACTTGCAGCATCGGCCGCGATCCCGGCATTCGCGGAAAATCCGCTGATTTCCGGCGCGTTCTCCGCCGACCCGTCCGCCCATGTATTCAACGGCAGGGTGTACGTATTCCCGTCCCATGACATTCCGGCGCCTCCGGGCTCGCGGAACAAAAAAGGGTTCAACATGCCGGACTACCATGTGTATTCGTCCGAAAACCTGTTCGACTGGACCGATCACGGCGTGATCGTGGACCAGAAAACCGTGCCGTGGGTGGACGGCAACAGCTATTCCATGTGGGCTCCCGACTGCAATTATAAAAATGGGAAATACTATTTCTACTTCCCCGCCCACCAGAAAGACGGACGCAACGCGATCGGCGTGGCTATCGCCGACAAGCCGGAAGGCCCGTATGTGCCGCAGGAAAAACCGATCCCCGGCGTGAACGGCATCGATCCGTGCATCTTCATCGACGATGACGGCACGCCGTATCTGACCTGGCAGGCGCAGGGCAACGTCCTCGTGGTCGCCAGGCTCAAAGACAATATGGTGGAACTGGATTCCGAAGTCGTCACGGTCAATCACAATGTGCCGCGAAACGGACTGAAGGAAGGCCCGTTCATGTTCAAGCGCAACGGCAAATACTACTATTCGTTCCCGTGGTGCGAACGGCAGACGGAGTGCATCTGCTACTGCATGGGCGACAGTCCGATGGGACCGTTCGAGTACAAAGGCAAGATCATGGAACAGAATACGGACTGCTGGACCAACCATCACTCCGTCGTGGAGTACAAGGGGCAGTGGTATTTCTTCTACCATCACAACGATTACTGCCGCGAACACGATGTGAACCGCTCCATCTGCGCGGAATATCTGACGTTCAACGAAGACGGGACCATCCAGCAGATCACGCCGACGCAGCGCGGCGTGGGCATTACGCCGGCGACAAACCGGATCCAGATCGACCGCTATTCCGCCATCGGAGACCCGAATCACGTGTGGGTCGAATACAATCGCACGGAAGACCCGTTCGCCGGCTGGAAGACCGTGTTCCGCAACAAGGACAACTATCGCCGTCCGATCTGGATCGAATACGATCGTGTGAATTTCGGGGAGAAGGACCTGTCGACCGCCATCGTCCATGTGTTCGCACGGGTCGGCGGCAGCGGGGTCATCGAGTTCCATGCGGATGCCGTGGATGGCGAACTGATCGCAAGGATCCCAATCGAAGCCAAAGACGAATGGCAGGACGCTTCCGCAGCGGTCTTGAAACAACTGAAAGGCGTGCATAATCTCTTCGTCACGATGCCAGACGGTGTCCTGATGCACGTCGACTGGGTGCAGTTCAAATAAAGATAACATTCAGTCCGGATAACATTCAGTCCCGGATAACATTCAGCTCCCGAAGCCAGTGATGGTTCCGGGGGCTGATTTGCGTTTGCAGTCCATACTCCCATACGAACGAAAAGGCGTCAACAAAATACTTGACAAAATGAAATATTGAGTGTATATTACGAAAAATCAAGCCAAACATAGTCAGCTCACCTAATACATGAGAGGATTTGAATGGACATTGCGGAAACCATCCCACGATTGCAAGTACCCCTGACGACAGGCAACAGGTGATATTATGCAGGATTATTCCTATTCTGTGTTTTCTCTCACAGCGATCGTAATTCATCTGATTATCAATTTCAAATTGCTCTTCGGTCGGGGCAATAACGGTGCGCACGTCAAATGCTACCGCGGCTTCCTGCTGGGGACCCTTGCGTATTATATCTTTGACGGGGCATGGGGGATTTTTGCGGGACTCGGCTGGACATGGGTCCTGTATGCCGATACGATATTCTTCTTCCTCTCGCTTGTCGCATACTTTTTTATGTGGGGACGTTTTGTCAACACCTATCTTGACTCCGACAAGCGATCGGCTCTGATTCTCTCTTGCGGCGGGTACGCACTTTGGGTCTTCAACATCGTGGCTCTGGCGGCCAACCCGTTCAACAAGTGTTTCTTCTATTTTGATCCTCAGGGCAAATATCAAACGGGGTACTTGCGCGATCCTGCCTTTTATCTTCTGATTGCATATAATCTCTTTGTGGCGTTTTATGTGTTTGCCAGAGAGCGTAAAAGTCTGGATATCGTTCGCAGACGAAGCATGATAGTAGTTCTGTTCAGCATCACAATGGCGGCGGCCCTTATACTTCAGATCATCTGGGAGCTCTCGCCGTTTACGGCCCTCGGTTGCCTCGTCGGAAACTGTTTCCTTCATGTCTTTGTCGTTGCGGACGAACAGGCAACGAAACACATGATCGAGTTGGAGAAAGCTCTTGAACGTGCCCATGCAGCCGAGAAGGAGGAGGCTGAACTTCGGAAACAACTTGAAGTTGCATTGCAAATGGCACAGGCCGCAAACAAAGCCAAAACGTCGTTTTTGAGCAACATGTCCCATGACATCCGCACGCCCATGAACGCGATTATCGGGTTCACCGGACTGGCGGTAACCCACATTAACGACAAGGAACGGGTTCGGGATTATCTGACGACCATCGCGCGGTCTTCGGAGCATCTCCTTTCGCTGATCAACGATGTTCTGGATATGAGCCGCATCGAATCCGGCAAAATGATCCTGCACGAGAGAGTCGAGTCTTTGGCGGATATCCTTCATGTGCTTCAGGACATTGTTCATCCGGAAATTCAGGCGAAACAGCACACTTTCTTTATTGACACGGTGGATGTCCGGAATGAACTCGTGTACTGCGACAAACTGCGCCTCAACCAGATCCTGCTCAATTTGCTTTCCAATGCCATCAAATACACGCGGCCCGGTGGAACGATTTCGCTGCGGATCATTCAGAAGCCCATGGTAAAAGAAGGCATTGCTTCCTTCGAATTCCGGTGCAAGGACAACGGCATCGGGATGAGTGAAGAGTTCGTCAAAACGATCTTCGACCCGTTCACGCGGGAAGAGACCACCACGGTTTCAGGCATTCAGGGGACCGGACTCGGCATGGCGATCACCAGCAACATCGTGAAGATGATGGGCGGCGCGATATCCGTCACATCAAAGAAGGGGGAAGGTTCCGAATTCATCGTTTCGCTTGATTTCAGAATAGCCGAAAAGAAATTCTCCGATCCCACGATCCCGGAACTGAAAGGAATGCGCAGCCTGGTCGTGGACGATGACATCAATGCCTGTCAGAGCATTGCCGATATGCTTTGTGATGTCGGGCTGCACTGCGAATGGTGTGTTTCGGGAAGGGAAGCAGTCGTCCGAACGGAGCAATCGGTTCGTCGCGGTGATTGCTTCAAGCTCTTTGTCGTAGACTGTCAGATGCCGGACATGAACGGAATTGAAACGGTTCGTCGCATCCGCAGGATCATCGGAGAAAAACCATTCATCATCATGCTGACCGCATACGATTGGGCCGACGTCGAGAACGAAGCAAGAGAGGCGGGTGCTACCGGAGTCATCACAAAACCGCTCTTCCCGTCCGATTTGCAGCGGGAGCTCCAGCGGTGCTGCGGAAAAACAAGTCCGGATCAGGCCGACAAGGAAGAAGAGGTCGTCTCGCTGAAGGGGAAGAAGGTCCTGATGGTCGACGACAACGAGCTCAACCTCAAGATCGGAGTCATGCAGCTGAAACAGCAGGGCATGACGGTCGATACCGCTCTGAATGGACGTCTGGCAGTTGATATGATCCGCGCGAACGGCATTGACGCATACGATTTCATCCTGATGGACATTCAAATGCCGGTGATGAACGGATACGAAGCAACGTCCATCATCAGGAAACTTCCCGATGGAGACAAACTGAAGATCCTCGCATTCTCCGCCAACGCCTTCGAAGAAGACAGGGAAAAGTCATTGAAGGCAGGCATGGACGGACATATCGCAAAACCGCTGAAAGTCAATGAGCTTTTGGATGAGTTGAAACGATTCGTCGTGTAACAGGCCGTGTCTCCGGCAGATGGCCGGGACCACCAGACGAACCAGCCCCCGAAGCCGCGACGGTTCCGGGGGCTGATTACGTTTTAAGGATCGAGGTCGCAGGTTCAGATATGGTTTGCCACTTCGTAGGCATCCCAGATCGCCTGATGAATGTTCCGGCATTCTCTGCAATCGCCGATGGCATAGATTTCCGGGACATCCTGCATGGCCTGATAGAGAGACGCATCGGAGCGGAATCCGGCGGCAACGATCACCGCATCCGCCTTCAGTTCGGAATCCTCGCCGGTTCCCTGATCGTGCAGGATGACGCCGGTGTCGGTCACCTGTTTCGCGATAGTATTGGCGCGGATCCCGCAGCCTTTGAAGCGGACCAGAGCGGCCAGCATGTCCTTGTTGGCGGAGCAAAGCGGCGCGTTGAGCAGGAGGATGTCCTTCTTCGCTTCGACGATCGTGACGTTCTTGCCGAAGGATTCGCGAAGCCACAGAGCGAGTTCGCAGCCGACCGTGCCGCCGCCGAGCACGACCAGATTGTCTCCCAGTCCCGCCGCATTGTTTTTCAGCACGGATTTCGCATCGTACACGGGGATGCCCCTGCCCAGATCGAACAGGCGGGGCGTGGCTCCGGTCGCGATGATAAGGACATCAAACGTCATGCCGCGCAGCATTTCTTCCGTAACGGCGGTCCCAAGATGGATTTCGACTTGCTGTTCCTTCATGGTATGGACATACCACTGGATCAGGAGTCTGTCTTCCGCCTTGAAATCGGGCACGCCGGCGGGGACGCATGCACCGCCGAGGCTGTTTTCCTTCTCGAAAATCACAGGCTTGTGACCGCGGATCGCAAGCACTCTTGCCGCTTCCATGCCGGCGATGCCGCCGCCGACGATGACCACTTTCTTCGGGCGCAGGATCGGATTGTATGCGAAAGCGCGCTCTCTGGCGCACTGCGGATTCACGGCGCAGTTGACCAGCGAGAAATTCTGGATCCTTCCCATGCAGCCTTCCTGACAGCTGATGCAGGGACGGATGTCCGCCTTCCTGCCGCTGCGCAGTTTGTTCGCATAATCGGCGTCGGCAAGCAGAGGACGTCCGAGGGACACGATGTCGATCCAGCCGTCCTTCACCGCCTGCGAAGAGAGATCGGGATTCGAGAGTTTGCCGGCGCAGATCACCGGGACTTTCACAATTTCCTTCACCGCCTTGGCGTACTTCAGGTACAGGCCGTCCTTCTGGTACATGGGCGGATGCGACCAGTACCAGCTGTCGTAGGACCCGACGTCCACGTCGAACGCGTCATAGCCGTACTGTTCCAGCAGTTTTGCCGCTTCGAGACCTTCGGCCTCATCGCGTCCCTTTTCTTCGAATTCTTCGCCGGGAAGCGCGCCTTTGCGCCAGTCTTTGATGAAGCTCTTGGTGGACAGGCGAATGACCACCGGGAAATCGGGACCGCAGGTCTTTGCGATCTCCTCGCGGATCTCCCTGGCCAGACGAAGCCTGTTTTCCAGCGACCCGCCGTATTCGTCCGTGCGGTGGTTGAACATGGCGATCGCGAACTGATCGATCAGGTAGCCCTCATGAACCGCATGGATCATGATGCCGTCGAATCCGGCGCGCTTCCCGATCGCCGCCGCCTTGCCGAACATCGCAACGATATGATGGATCTCGTCCACCGTGATCGCGCGGCACGTTTTGTCGAGCCAGCGATGGGGGATTTCGGAGGGGGCAACGGGGTTGTCCGCTCCCTGGTCTTCCGGAATCGACACGCGTCCGAAGCCGCCGGAAAGCTGGAGCAGCACCTTCGAGCCATACGCATGGATCCGCTCCGTCATTTCCTTGCCGGTGCGAATGAACTGATGCGGATTCCGAGTCGGAACAGGAACGCCCGGGCAGGAATGCTCCTCCACCGTGAAATCGGCGAACGTAACGCCGGTGCAGATCAGACCGGTTCCGCCTTTTGCCCGTTCCACATAGTAATCAATGCCGCGCTGGTTGAACGCCCCGTCTGCATCGCCCAGTCCCAGAGGCCCGACGGGCGCCATCATGAAACGGTTTTTCAGTTCGAGTTTGCCGATCTTGACCGGCTGGAATAAAACCTTGTAATCCATTTGAACAACCTTGATGATGATATGATTGAAGTGCTGCCGACTCGTATTGCTGGAAGCGACAAAATATCATACATTAAACCGATTTTCGTTTTTTTCAAGGATTCCGGACAAAAAAACACTTTTTTTTCTTTAGTTTTTTCTTTAGCAAGATGAAGAAATCATCCATTCATAAGCCAATCGACTCTTTTTCGAACGGATTCGTTTCTTGATGAAACACCGCACCTTCATGCCGCTTATATCCAAATGAATAGGGAAAAACAATTGCCCCGAAACAGGAGGCAGTTCCACGGGCTGATGGCATTTAAGGTTGCGTTTAAGGGGCTTTTCCGCAGGGCAGCGAACAGCGTTAAGCAACACGACGCTGATTGTTTTTCACAAAGATTTTGTTAAAAAAAATCTGATTCGAACTTGATTTATCTTGTTTCCAGGTGTATGTTTTTCTTGTTAAAATCTAAACTATCGCAAGAACGTTCATGCTCAACGACACTTGTTTTTTCAAGGAGAAAGAATACATGAAAAACAAAAGGACTCCGAATCGCATCACCGGACTTCTTGCCGCGGCGATGATGGCCGCAGGCTCCGCGCTCGCCGCCGAAGATGTGTTTGACAACTTGATCTCGCGTTCAGCGTTCGAGGGAGGATTCCGGCTTTTCGCCGAGGGGAAAGTTGCGACGATCGTGCTGAGCGAAGACGATTTCCCGCAGGTCATCCGCGTGGCGAAGGATTTGAGCGAGGACGTGAAGCGCGTGACCGGGACAGCCTCGCCCATTGAGACGGACGGCAAAGCTCGTCCGGGTGCGATCCTGGTCGGCACCATCGGGAAAAGTCCGCTCATCGACGGGCTCGTGAAGAAGAACAGGCTCAACGTCGACGCGATCGAAGGCAAGTGGGAATCGTACATGATCCAAGTCTCCTCGGACACCCTCATCATCGCGGGGAGCGACAAGCGCGGCACGATCTACGGTATCTACGAGCTTTCGAAACGCATCGGCGTGTCCCCGTGGTACTGGTGGGCGGACGTGCCTGTCGTGCATTCGGACGCGCTGTTTGCGAAGCCCGGCACATACGTTCAGGGGCCGCCGAAGGTGAAATATCGCGGCATCTTCATCAACGACGAGGAACCGTCTTTCGGCAACTGGTCCCGCGCGAATTTCGGCGGCATCAATTCCAAGATGTACGCGCACATGTTCGAGCTTATTCTCCGGTTGAAGGGCAATTATCTGTGGCCCGCGATGTGGGGCAAGGCGTTCAACGAGGACGATCCGCTGAACCCGGTCGTAGCAGATGAATACGGCGTGGTAATGGGCACAAGCCACCACGAACCGCTGATGCGGAATCAGGAGGAATGGACGAAGCGCAGCCGCGAGCTCGGCGAGTGGAATTATCGTCAGAACGGCGAAAACATGAGGAAGTTCTGGCTGGAGGGCCTGAAACGCAACGCGGAGTTCGACAACCTGCCGACCGTGGGCCTGCGCGGCGACGGCGACCTTCCGCTGGACCCGAACGCGCAGTTCGACAGCAACAAGGAGCTGCTGTACACGCTCTTCCACGACCAGCGCGAGCTCATCCGCGAGGCGTACGGACGCGATCCCGCCACCGTGCCGCAGATGTGGGTGGTCTTCAACGAAATATGGACGTTCTACAACCGCGGCGTGCGTCCGCCGGAAGACGTCATCATCACGTTCAGCGACAGCAATTTCGGCTATCTGCTCCAGCTGCCCGACGAGGAGGCCCGCAAGTTCCCGGACCAGATGGGGCTGTATTACCACATCGACATGAACGGCGGCCCATGGAACGACCGCTGGATCAGCACGCGCGAAATCCCGCAGATCTGGCAGCAGCTGTACCTGGCGTACCAGTATGGCATCCACGGCCTGTGGATCGTGAACGTAGGCGACCTGAAACCGAAGGAGGCGGAGATCGACTTCTTCCTCCAGTACGCATGGGACCCCGACAAGATCCCGTTCACTCGTGCGGAAAGCTGGATGACCGACTGGTGCAAGGACGTCTTCCCCGCCGAATACGCCGACGAAGCCGCGTCGCTCTTGTCGCGCTACATTCAGCTGAACCACATCCGCAAGCCGGAGATTCAGCAGACGCGCATCTGGAGCGCCGTGAACTACAACGAGGCGGACAGCTTCGCGGCGGAATGGCAGAAGATCGCCGACCGTGCCGAAGCGTTGAAGGCGAAAATGCCCGCCGAATACGCGGATGCGTTCTATCAGCTGGTGTACTACCCGGTCGTCGCGGGCGCGGGGACCGCTCAGATTTACACGGAAATGGCGAAGGCGGACCAGTTCGCGAAACAGGGCCGCGCCAGCGCGGCGTCCTCGCTCAAAAAGGCGCAGGAACTCTTCGAAAAGGACAAACAGCTGTCGGACTACTACAACAGCGACAAAATGGCTTCCGGCAAGTGGAAGAACATGATGTCCGACAAGCACATCGGCTACACGCAGTGGAGCATGCCCGCGAACAATTCCCTGCCGCGGATTTCGCAGATGCCGAAGCCGACGGACGAACCCGCGCTCGGCGTGGTCGTGGAGGGGACAGATAAAGCCGCGCCGCATCAGGTGCAAAGTCTGACGCTCCCGACGTTCGATTCCCTGACCGATCAGACCTACCCCGTGACGCTGTTCAACCGTTCCGACAAGGGAAAGATCGAATGCCATCTGTCTGCGACTACGCCCAGCGTGAAGCTGTCGCGGGAGGATGTCGTCGTGGAGGGCGCGAAGGACGAGGTCGTCTATGTTTCGATCGACTGGGACCGCGTGCCGACCGGAGGCGCGGCGACGAGCTTCACCATCACTGCGCCGGGCATGGATCCGGTCAGGGTCACGGTCAAAACCAAAAAGGCGGCTCCTGCCGAGCTCCCGTCAGCCGGGTATCGTTACTACGGCAGCCTCACCGGACCGATCGTGGTTCCCGCAGCAGGATTCACGAAGAAGACAGGAGCGAACGGCGTGAACTGGGAGAGCATCCCGGGAATGGGGCGCTGGGAAGGCTTCGGCGATATGGCGATCATTCCCGCCCTGACGCCGTCCGTGCTGCCGCCCGCGGCCGCACCCACGCTCGAATACAACGTCTACATCGCGGAACCGGGCAAGGTGACGGTCGATGTAGAGATTCTTCCCATCTTCCCGGACAACCCGACCGCGGGAACCTTGAACATCCGCGAACTCCGCATCGGCACAGCGTTCGACGACGAACCGGTGAAGGTGACCGACACGCTCGCCCGCGAGTTCAAACGCCTGAACAACGAGGTGTTCGAGAACGTCCGCAAGGTACGCGTGACGCACGAGGTGAAGACCGCCGGATTCCACACGTTCAAGGTCGTGATGGTCGATCCCGCGGCCGCGGTCGAACGCATCGTGTTCTATCCCGGACGCGTCCGCCAGAGCTATCTGGGCGCGCCTCTGAGCCCGCTGCTTCCCCGAGAGGGAAAGTGATGCCGTTTTGGACTCAGTCCAGTTCAGTCTAACCCTTACCTTCAGATGAACGTCGTCCCCCGGAGCCGCGATGGTTCCGGGGGACGTTTTTTTCAAGTCGTCCATCTCGAACAATATGCTTGAAATGACATGAAAAGGGATTGTGGATTTGCCCGATGAGACTGTCCGAAATACCCCTGCCCTATCGCTTGACAGCGAAGCGTTCAAAGTGTATAGTATTGCAAGGGCACCTGACGTCACGCCATAGATGCCGGTCAACGAAAGGAAAACGGAAAATGAACGAAAACGACAGAGCAGTTGAACCGACCGATTTCTGGTACATCGATTCCAAATATCATATTCATTGCGAGGAATACATCGAGTACCACAAGGACGCGATGGATTGGGATCTGGTATCGCAGTATCAGACGCTCAGCGAACCTTTCATCGAAAAATTCGCCGACCGGGTGAACTGGAAGAACATCTTTCAGTATCAGGATCTGAGCGACGAATTCAAGGCAAAATGGAAGCACAAACTGGCGGAATGAAGCTCCGCCCGAAACCGGAGGGAAGACCGGGGATCAATCCGGGACCTGGAGTTCCGTGATCCCGCATTCCGGGCTGTAGGGCATTTCCTCGTGGACGGAAGCGCCTTCGGCGATCCGGTCGACGGCCAGATGAAGGTAACGGATGATCCCGTCGGCCAGCAGTTCGCCGTCCAAAGTCAGAATCCGCGCCTCCACGGCGAACAGCCTGGATCGGTCCTCGATCAGTTTCCCGGTGGCAAGAAGCTCCGTTTCGTACGGTACAGGCTTCCGGTAACGGGTTTCGAGGGAAATCGTGACCCCGAATTCCGTGTCGTCGTTTTTTGCCGCCCACAAGCCGCGGAGCCCCATTTCGTCCAGCATGGCTGTGATCATGCCGCCGTGAACCCGCCCGGGATAACTCTGATGCCAGGCCCGATACCGGAACGGCGAAGCCACGCTTCCGTCGGTCATGTTGTAGAATGGAGCCCGGACCCCGAACTGGTTATCCAGTCCGCAGATCACGCACATCCGGCTGTTTCGCTGCTGCCCGATCACTTTCATGTTGTTTCTCCAAGGTTCTTTGCTGCTTCTCAAAACAACGCCCGCGATTCGGATCGCAAAACTGCACAAGGCGAGAGAAACAACCTTAATAATATACCTTTCTTCCCGAGCTTTTTCAAGCATATTCGCATGCGCCGGTCCCTGTGTTTATTATTTCAGGCGGGCGACTTGACAAATCCCGTTTGCCGTGTTATAGTAACGGGCTTTTCCATCATTAAGAAGATACACACAATCGAGTTCGGGGGGGAGTGCGTTGCCATGCCTGCAAGAAAACCATACCAGAAGAAGTTGAAGCTTCCGAAACCGTGGAAGATTTCAAGAGTTGAACACACGGAAAACGATTCCCGGGTCGACATCTGGCTGAGACACGACCCGCATGTCTTTCTCTGCTCGAAGTGCGACGAGCCTGCGACGACGTATGCTCACATGGAGGAGCAGGTTTTTCAGCACCTGGACACGAGCGAACGCAGAATGTTTCTCCATGTCCGGCGGCCCCTCGTGAGCTGTCATGAGCACGGGATCATTCCCGGCAGGTTCTTTGCCGAGGAATACCCGGAAATCGATTGAAGCCGAGAACGGATCCCCGTCCGGGGCATCGCCGTCCGGGACAGTAGAATCCTTTCCCGCGCCAACCGGCCTGGCTCCGACAGGAGCAGTGGAAACAATCTCCTCCGACACAATACCGGCGGACATTCAAACGTTATAATTATGACATTTTAACAACGAAACGTCCACAAGGAGCAGATCATGAATAATACCCTTTTGTACGATGTCTGCGTGCCGTTTTTCCGCAAAACAAGAGGACTTGTCGGAGTCGCGCTTGCCGCGGCCGCGCTTCTGTCCGCCCTGTCACTGCCCCTCCTCGCCGATGAGACCGCCGACCGGAAGATCGCCGCGGACATGAACCGCCACGGCTTCGAGCTCTTTCAGTTGCTCAGCGAAAAGGATTCGAAGGAAAGCGCGTTCATCTCCCCGTACAGCATCAACAGCGCGTTCGGGCTGGTCTATTGCGGCGCAAAGGACCGGACCGCCGAAGAAATCCGCACGACGCTGGGACTGCCCGCCGATCCGGAGAAATGCGGGGAGTTCTTCCATGCGGTTTCGCAGGAATACGCCGCAAATAAAACGGTCGAAGTCCTGGTGTCGAACTCCGTCTGGTACGAACAGAAATATGAAAAAGACATCCTCCCCTCGTTCATCGCCATGATCGAAAAGTATTACGACGGGACGTTCTACAAAGAGAACTTCAAGAAGCCGGTGACCCTCGTCTCGAAGGTGAACGCCTATGTCGAGGATCACACGAAAAACATGATCAGGGACCTGCTGTCGCCATCCGACATCTCGGACAAGACGTTCATGATCCTGCTGAACACGCTGTTTTTCGAGGCGAAATGGAAGACGCCGTTCAAGAAAGAGGATACCAGGCCCATGGTCTTCCGCAATTTCGACGGCACGGAAAAGCGCGTCAAGATGATGTATCGAAGAGGCTTTGACATCTCGTACTATTCCAGCGAGGAGGACAACGTCCACGCGGTGGTCCTGCCGTACGAGGACCCCCGGTTCGACCTTATCGCCCTGATGCCGATCCGGCCCGGCGAAGACCGCGGGGAATCCGCGATGAAGGATATCGTGGCGAAGATCGGGGACAAGCTCGACACATGGCTTTCGAGACGTTCGCCGTACGAAACGCGTCTCTGGCTCCCGATCGTCGACCTGACCTGCAAATACAGCCTCAAAGACGCCCTCGGAGAACTCGGCATGACGACGCCATTTGACGAAGTGAAGGCGAATTTCCACGGCATCGCGGAACCGCCGAAGGACCGCCCGCCCAGAGAAGACGACCTGGTGTATATCTGGATCGAAAAGGTGATCCACAAGACCGCGCTGAAGATGGACGAGGAAAAGACGCAGGCGGCCGCAGCCACCGCGATTATCATGGGCGGATTCGGCGGCGCAGCCAACGCGCAGCCGCCCCCGGTCAACATCTTCCGCGCCGACCGCCCGTACCTCGTCCTGATCCGCGACAACAAGACCGGGCTGATCCTCTTCGCGGGCAGGATCAACGATCCCGGCGTGGAAGCCACGGAGGAAGACGGACCGGTCACGCCGTCGTTCGAGGGGATGCCGTTCGGGATGCCGCAGAGCGGTCCCGGCGCGACCGTTCCCGGGACCGGCCCCGGTACGCAGTCCATTCCGAGGCAGACGACCGCCGCAAGACCGGGTGCCGCGACGCTGAAAAGCGAACCCGCCTCGGCAAAAGTCGACGGGCAGATCTCCGTGATCCTGGAAGCCACGATCGACGGCGAGGACGCGTTTGTCTTCCGGGACGGCAAGGTCTTTCTCCAGCACAAGTCCTACAAGGAACCGGTCGATATCACGGTCAACGGGAAGCAGTGGACCGACCTGTCCAAACCGTTCGAACTGGGATTCACCCCGGATCCCGCCAAAACACAATTCGTCTGCGAGGGGCGCGGACAGAAAAACATGAGCCGCACGGACGACGGCGTTACGGTCACGATCTATGATCGGGAGGGGGCAGCCACACGTTACCGGATCATCCTGTTCCAGCCGTCCGGGGTGACGGATCCCCTGGATCTGCCGAAGGATCCCGTCGATGGAACCGTGGTGGAGGTACCCGTCGCAGCAAAGCCCGCTACGGCGGCACAGACGGCGAAGCCCCGGACAGGCGAATCCGCCGCCGTAAAAACCGACGGCGAACAGAAGAATCAGGACGCCTATGCGGACGTGCCGCTCTGGAACACGGAGCAGAACGGAGTGCCCGAAATCCGGCTCCGCGAACTCGTCGGCGATGCGGCGAAACGTGCGGAAGCCGATCTCCGGTCGCTCGGCGCCGTCAGGACCATTTCGATTGACGCCGAGCGTTCCACCGCCGAAATCGATTTTACTCTCGTCGACGAATACAGCAGGATCGTCCGCTTCATCGACGAAATCGAAAAAACAACGCCGCGTCTGGCCTGGAGCCGCCTCGAAATCCGCATCGAGCCCGCCCGCGCCCTGGCCGGACAGCAGGCCGGTGCGGCCCCGGCGACCACGGCCAGGCAGGTCCGCATGACCGCACAGATTCGCGTCATCAAGTACACGCCCGCCAAAAACAAGTCCGTTCCGGCGGCCGGTGCCGCTGCCCCGGCGGAGATAAAACAGAAACCTGGGAGTTCCACCGGCGATCCGGACTTCCTCGCCAAACTTTACGATCTGTCTCTCTCGATTCCCGACGATGCGCTCGTGACACAGCTCCGGTTCACCGACATGAACTGCACCCTCACGATCCAGGCGCCGAACAGCAGTCCCTTCCCCGACCGCTACCTGTTTTTCCCCTACTGGAAGATCGGCAGTCTGACGCAGAGGATTCTTTCCAATGAGGTCAGATCTTTCTCCGTAGGTCTTGTCAGAGTAGCGACCTCTTCCCCGCCGCATCCGGGCAGCGTGACCGCGGAAAACAAAGTCGCGGCCATCGTGGCGCGGAACATCTTCGACCCGGACCGCACCCCGGGAACGGAGGCCGTCAGGCAAACCGCGGACTCCCGTGTGGCGGACCTGGAACGGCAGATGGATGATGCCCGGATCCAACGCGCCGAGCTTGCGTCCCTGCTCCGGACGCTCGAGCAGACGCCCGGCGTCATGAAAGAGCAGACCGAACTGATCCGTCAGCGCATCGAAGCCTGCGATCAGCGGATCGAGAGACTTCAAATACAGCTGAAGGCGCTTCGTCCCTGATGCGGCTCCGGCAGTCGATTCCGGTCCGGTCCCCCGTCGAGACCAATGATCATTTTCCCGCGGAACAGGTCCTCTTTACCTCTTTTGCGTGGACAATGTGTATCCCGATATGTCCGATGCCCAGGATGACGGTCGCAAGAAGCATCGGGATGTTTCTCCCGTAAACGCCCAGCAGAAAAAACGCCGCCACAGGCAGCGTCGCACCCGCCACGGGGATCCCCGCAAAGCCGCGGTAAAAATCGTTCATCGTTCTTTCGCTCCTGAAGTAGCGGATCCAGAACGCTTCGTAAAGAAGCATCAGGACAAACGACAGCACAATCCACATGCACCAGGCGTCCCACGGGCACAGATTGAAATCGGAGAAAACGAGCGCGATGGCGCTGACCAGCACCTCGCCGATTCGTTCGAGCGCCAGAAGCATGCGGTTTTCATTCCCCGCATACCGCTCATAGTTCTCGGGCTTGTTTTTTGTCCAGATGATATTCGGGATCATCAGCATGGCAAGATAGACGAGCCCGACATAAGAAAAACCGAAATGCATTTTCCCCTCAGTTCGATTCCTGCGGAAGCCTCGGAAAAATTTGTCGGCAAGCACAAAAAAGGGCAGGTCTGCGTGTTTCCGTTCGGCTAATCGGCGAGTTGCTTATTTCTGCTGCCCGGCAGTGCCGAAGATGCCTTCCCTGGAGAATGGGACGGGATTGATGGTCCCGTCCGCATTGAACGTCATCCGGTCGACACAGACCGCGCGGTTGTAGTCGCCGCCGTTGGCTCCTGTGTGGTAGAAAAGAAACCATTCGCCGTTGAAGTTCGCCACGCCCGGATGATTGGAGCCGCAGTTGCCGGAACGTTCCATCAGGATGCCTTTTGCCTCGAAGTGTCCATCGACCTTGTCGCCGATCGCATAGGCCAGCTTTTCGGGGTTGCCGCAAGCGTAGACCAGATAATACTTGCCGTTGTGCTTGAAGATCCACGGACCTTCTTCGAACGGCATGTCCTTCAAGTCGATGTCCAGCGTTTTCACTTCGCCGTCCAGTTCGACCATGCTCTTTTTGAGCTTGGCATAATAGCACTTTCTGTTGCCCCACACGAGCCATGCCTGGCCGTCGTCATCGATCATGACGGTCGGGTCGATGCAGGCCCATGAATGAGTCGTGGCGAAACAGTCGGACGGCTTCACCAGCTGTTTCCCGATGGCGTCCCTGTAGGGGCCTTCCGGCTTATCGGCGACCGCCACGCCGATCCCGTTTCCGTTGGTGCTGATGTACAGATAGTATTTTCCGTCGCGGGGAATCATCTGAGCTGCATATGCCGTGTGCGTGCCGTCCCACTTGAAATCATCCACGGAGAGCGGAGTGGGGTATTCCGTCCAGGTCTTCATGTCTTTCGTGGAGAAGAGGCACCAGTCGCGCATTCTGAAATTCCGGTTCAGGCGTCCGTTTGCGGCGGTTTCGTCGTGGCTGGTGATCATCCACAGAGTGTCGCCGATCACGACCGGCGCCGGATCCGCGGTGAATTTATGGGAGAACATCGGGTTCCCGGTCGGCTTATATTCTTTCAGCGCGGATGCGGACTCTGCCGGGGGCTGAGCTGCAGGCAGAGTTTCAGCGGCTGCCGGAGTCTGGGCGACGCAGTTCACGGCAAGCAACATGGCGGAAACAGTGCAAAGTACGGAGAAACGACTTTTGGTGTTCATTTTTGCGGTCTTTCTTTGGTTGGTGCGACAACGGGGACACATTCCCGATGATAAGGCAATACCATACTATATCGCCGTAAAAACCAAAAAGCAAACCGATTTGCTCCGAAAGGAAAAATGAAATGCCGTTCCGCATCGTATCTAAAACACGGCAGACAGCATCGAAGGCAGGTTGACTTTTTCATATCCGCGTTGTATATTCAACATATGCCCCCGCATACGGGATGTCATGCAGCACGGGCGAAGCTTGACCTGCCACGCATCCGGCCAGGAGCAATCACTTTTATTTCGTGGAGGATTGAACATGAGAAAAAACATCTGCATGCTCGGCTGTGTCATGCTCGGCACGTTGGCCGCCTGTTCGATGGAATCCACTTCGAGGCCGCCCAATCCGGCGCTTGTCGCGGCGGCAGATGCCGCGGTCATCACCGAGAGCGATCCCGTACCCGACCGGATCCGGCGGCAATTTGCCAGAGAACTGCGTATCCTGAACGACAATCACATGACGCGTGAAACGCTCAAGAACGACGAAGGCAGCCTGTGGTACTGTCAGGGGATCTACAACGAAGACAAGCCCGGCAAGCCCGCCATCCTGGTCTTCCTGCACGGCATCGGCGAACGCGGCAGCGAAAACCTCGCATCCATCCGCCTCGCCGTCCCCGACATCGTGAAGCAGATCCAGGACGCGGGGCAGAAAGTCGTCCTGTTGGCGCCGCAGTGCCCCGGCGACCAGCTCTGGGCTACGCGGCATCGCGGCGGAGCGGAAGCGAAGTTGAGCGAAAAGCCCAGACAGGCTCTTGGCATGGTCCCTATCCTCATCCAGAAGAAGATCAAGGAATTCGACGCCGATCCCGACCGCGTGTACATCACCGGTCTCTCCCTGGGCGGCTACGGCTCCTGGGACCTCATGGCACGCTACGGGACCGGCCTCTTCGCGGCAGGCATAACCTGCAGCGGCGGCGGAGATCCCGCTCAGGCCGAAAAAATGAAAGACCTCCCGATCTGGATCTTCCACGGCGAAGCCGATCAGACTCTGCCGGTAATGCTTTCCCGACGCATGTACTCCGCCCTGAAGGAGGTCGGCAGCGATGTCGTGTTCTATACGGAATATCCCGGCGTACCGCATGACTGCTGGACTCGGACCTACCGGAATCCGGAAGTCTGGAAATGGCTGTTCTCGCAGAAGCGTGGCGCCAGATCCGATGTTCGCCCGGAACAGGGCGAGGTCGTGAATGTCGCGCAGGAGGAATTCGATTCCGCAGGCTGGTGAGCCTGACAGAATGAACTTGCGAGAGGGCTCGACAGCTTTCCTCCAAGGAAGACAAAACGATCAGGACGGCATAGATCAAGCCGGATTAATTGCTTTTGGCGCAATCAGCCGGGGGCAGGCTGACATGAGGCTCTATAGTGCGCAGGAACTTAGCCCGGACAAAGAGATAACGCCCGACGAACGGCAGGAGAGCCAGCAATCCCACGACGGGAAGCATGGAGAGAAGCACCAGCGGAACCAGGATCAGGAGTTTCAGGAACATCATCACCAATGCGGTCAGGAAACGATTGCCCGCGCTCAGGTGAACGAACAGAGGACGCACCGCCAGCGGCCGGAAGAAAATCAGGACCAGCACCAGTCCGCCGAACGGGACCGCGAAGGTCCCAAGCGCCAACAGCAACAGCAGGCCGCTTCGCAGATCGGTCTGCAGCAAATAATAAGACAGCAGGTCCTTTGTCCACTGCCGGCGCCCGCACCGGGAACAGACAGCGGACCGGTCGAGCGGAGAAGCGCACCAGCGGCAGCGATGAGCCGCCAGCAGCCGGAAAGCGTGCCGTTCCGGCGACATTCCGTCCAGCGGACGGCTGCCGGAAAAACCAAACCATCCGACCCGCCGGACATCCGACTGTTCCGCGCCGCATTCCGGACAGATCAGCGCGCAGTCGGAAACCGGGGTCTCCCTTCCGGCGGCGGCACATGCTGCACACGGATGCGAATGCTTCCGCTCAAACCATACACACAGGCGTTGGAAAAGAATGCCGGTCAGCATCCCGAGCCCAGTCAGGGCCAGCGCCAGCGGAGGCAGCAAGACCAGCGTCAGGAATATGATCCCCAGCGTGATCTCGCCCAGATAATTGGAAAGCGACTGCAATTTGAGATCGTCTTCCGGATCGATCGCATGGATTTGTTCCAGCACCGCCGACCGGATCCGGCAGCAGAACCCGGTCACACATCCGGCCGCGATCATCATCACCACGGTGAGCCCGCCGAACGACGCCGTCTGGACCATTGTCGCACCGTCAATCAGTTTCTTTGTTTCCAGCGTTTGCGCGGTGGTCATCACGCCGCAAGCCAGCAGGATCGAGACGATCGGCTTCGCATAGCGGTCGAAGTCCTCGACCAGAAAGGTCTTGATATCCGGATTCCGGACAGCCGCAAGTTCCAATACCGACAAAACGCCGAACACCGTCAGAAAAACCGTCGACATCTGCCACGCGGGCGTGTGTTCCGCCATCTGCCGGACGACCTCCGGTATCATCGTCCAATTCGGGAAGGCGAGCGTAAGCCGCATTGCGAGGAAATACAGAAAAACGGGCAGAAACATCCTGATGCTGACCAGTCCGCACAATGCCAGCACCTGACTGATGACTCCAATCGCGATCCCCGGTGTCATGAAATGTGACCTTTCTATGCAGGAACATCCATCCATTATTGTGACGGATGGTTCAAGTGATGTCCGTAAAAGAAACAATGACGACTTTTAACTATTATACCACCATGTCCGTTTTTTTGCAAGCGAAAAAAAGAAAAGACTGTTTTTATACCGGTCACAGCATTTCCGTTGCGACCAAAAAGAGAGTGCGGCCGCCCGGACACAGCTTCTTCAGAAATCTTTTGCGGTTTCTTCCTGCACAAAAAACCGAAGTTGAAATGGATGCGATTGTCTGCCGGCGCTGCTTGAATCTCCAGTTCTCCCGACTTGACAGTCGATCAGGGGCATCAGCTCAGGGTGCACAGAAAGAACCGCCCCCGGTTTGAAGCCGGAGGCGGTCCCAAGTCATGCTTTATCAGATTGGAGCAGGATCACTTGTTATCGGTGAGCTTCTGCTGAAGCTCGCGCAGTTTCGCGCGGTAACCGGCCGGATCCTTTTGACGGAGTTCTTGAGCTGCCTTGTAATCATCCGGGAACTTTTCCTGGATCTGGCTGATGGTATCGACGCTGGCACCGCCACCGCCCATGCCACCGCCGAAGCCGCCCATGCCGCCGCCGAAGCCGCCCATGCCACCGCCGAAGCCGCCCATGCCGCCAGGCATTCCGCCCTGGCCGCCCTGGCCGCCCTGGCCCTGACGACGACGCTGACCGCCTTGACCGCCCTGGCCCTGACCGGCAGGACGCTGACCGCCCTGGCCCATGCCACCGGCAGGACGCTGACCGCCCTGGCCCATGCCACCGGCAGGACGCTGGCCGCCCTGACCCTGACCGGCAGGAGCTGCACCGGCTGCGGGAGCACCACCGCCGAAGCCGCCGAAGCCGCCCATACCGCCAGCGGGAGCACCACCGGCTGCGGGAGCACCGCCGCCGAAGCCGCCGAAGCCGCCCATGCCGCCAGCGGGAGCACCACCGGCTGCGGGAGCACCGCCGCCGAAGCCGCCGAAGCCGCCCATACCGCCGGCAGGAGCACCACCGGCTGCGGGAGCACCGCCGCCGAAGCCGCCGAAGCCACCACCGAAGCCACCGAAGCCGCCCATGCCACCGGCAGGAGCAGCACCGCCCGCGGGAGCAGCACCGGCCGCGGGAGCAGCACCGGCCGCGGCATTAGCGGCAGCACGCTGAGCATCGCGCTTCTGGGAGAAGAGCCACGTCCAGGTGTTCTTGTCCGCATAAGCGTTGTCCCACGAATTGTGGCCGACGCCGGGATATTCCGTATAAGTGACTTTGGTATTGCCGGCGTTCTTCAGCATGTCGTAGAACGCGCGGGTGCGGGCAGGCTGGACCGTGGTGTCCGCCGCGCCCTGATGGAGCTGGGTCGGAATATTGACCATCTTGTTCGCCTGTTCCTGGGATCCGCCACAGCAGATCGCGACGGCCGCCGCGTAGAAATCAGGCTTGCGGGCGCACATTTCGAGCGTGCCGATGCCGCCCATGGAGAACCCGGTGATGTACACACGGTCGGGATCGGCGTTGTAGTCTTTGATCTTCTGCTCAATGAGCTGCGGAAGGATGTCGATCGCCGCGGAACCGTCCTCGGGGAGACGCCCCATGCCGCCCCAGGTCTGACTGCTCGGACACTGCGGCGCGAGCACGATGACCTTGCGGGTCGGATCGGCCTTGATCGCGGAGATGATGGCGGGGAGGCCCAGACGGACCTGGCTGGCGTTGTCGGTGTCGTTGCCGCGTTCGCCGCCGCCGTGGAGGAAGAGCAGGATGGCGGGCTTGCCGGAGGCGTTCATGTTGTACGTGCCTTCGCAATACCACACCTTGTGGCCCGCATCAGTCTTGTATTCAAGCTGCTTCAGGTCATTGTCCTTGATGATCTGGAGGTCGCGGGCGCGCTGGCCGTTGTTCTGGCCGCCCTGGCCCATGCCCTGGCCCTGAGGACGCTGGCCGCCCTGGCCCATGCCCTGGCCCTGAGGACGCTGGCCGCCCTGGCCCATGCCCTGGCCCTGAGGACGCTGGCCGCCCTGGCCCATGCCCTGGCCCTGAGGACGCTGGCCGCCCTGGCCCATG
>Ga0310786_10003134_pt1 | contig 24351 bp, 24 predicted proteins | sample AusTroGonzalo_MG_FD_203881 | JGI IMG/M metagenome (GOLD analysis project Ga0310786, IMG submission 203881) | Bovine rumen microbial communities from tropical cattle in Woodstock, Queensland, Australia - Gonzalo_03 (v2) (version 2) | ecosystem: Host-associated > Mammals > Digestive system >...
TAAAAAATAAATAAAAATGGTTGTATGTCAATAAATCCGTACCATACAGAATATTTTATATAAAAATTAAAAAATGTAAAAATTTATAAAAAAATATGTTGATTTAAACGTCCCTTTAAATCGCAAGAGTTTGTGAGGGAATTTACCTGAAAATCCAATGTATTAAATTAGTTTCATTACTGGTAAAATATACTTTTCGCAATATGCACGTTTGTCTTGGTTATAACAAATTTTATCGTCAAGAAATTGTGTTAATGGCAACCAAACAAGAGTGATATTTGGTTTGTTTGGTTCTATAAATTTAAGATTTATGTTTTTAGAAACTTTAACAACAAACCAAGTGTGGTCTTCTTTATACGCTTTGCGAATATTTATACGTTCTGGTGGAACATCTAGTATTTCATGTGTCGGAATTTCTATCGCATCATCAGCCAAGAAAGCGGCACATTGACCACATTCTTCAATTAACTCTCTCCGCAAATTATCACGAGAATCTTTGTCACATGGTTCCAAACGATCACCCAAGGCACCATATTCAGTATAACCATTAGGATATCTTAAAACGGCAAATTCTTTTATACCATTATTACTGCGAACTGGATAGACATAGGTGGCATAACAGACATCTTTAATCATATTGATACCTTCCTTTATTAACTTTATTTGGCAGTCCCAATGGGAATCGAACCCATGTTACCAGAATGAGAATCTGATGTCCTAACCGCTAGACGATGGGACCATGCTCTGCATTTTATACGTAAATTTATTTATTTTCAATTGTTTTTGTATTTACTGTTAATGCTTAATAAAAGTGGTACATTTTTTTTAAGAACTGCAATTTTCTTGTTTTTTTAATATTATTTTGATAGAATAAAAGTGTCAGATGGTGTTCATCTGGTGGGATTCACAACCCATAAAACGTAGTGTCTTTGGGGACAATAAACCTCCAGCTAGTATTGGTTGGAGGAATGCGAATATATTGAATAAGCATGCTATTTTCTACGTATTATAGTTGTGAACCTCCAACCGCCTGAATTTCTGGCGGTTTTTTGTGGTGTTGGGGGATATAAAATCGTGCAAAAAATATTAAAGCGTTTGTTATTTTTTTATTTTGTTTTTTTTACTGGTAATTTTTGTATCGCCAGCACGCTTCCAAATGGTTATACACAATTGGAATATATTGAAAGCACTGGAACACAATACATTGATACAGAAATTATATTATCTGATTATACTAATCCAAAAATAGTATTTACTGGAAAATTAGCTAGCAAAACAGATAATGGAAATTTTATGCTTGGAACTTATAATAATGATCCACAACATATATTCTTTATAAACAATTCGCGTATTAGTTATGATTATGATAATTTTGGTCCTCAGAAAAGATTTGATTTTTCTGATCAAGATTATATTTTAGACAAACATACATATTATTGTAAGTATACACAAAATGGTTCTGATAAAAAATTTTCATTGGGCATTGATTCAGAAAATTATACACAAGAAGATACATATACCGATTTACCTACGGTATATTCTCTATATTTATTTGGTAGAAACACAGCGGGAACATTACAGCTTTCTAAAACCGTGATATATGGATTTAAGTTTTATGATGGTAGTACTTTGGTTTATAACTTTATACCTGCTAAACGTGATAATGATGGAATGGTTGGTATGTATGATTTGGTAAATAATAAATTTTACATAAATTCCGGTACTGGGACATTTATAGCAGGACCAGCAGTATGTGCAGCAACTGTGGCAATATTGGGTGCTCAGTTTTGTTTGACAGAAATTCAGCCGTCTGGTTCGTATTTAACCGCCCGATATAATAACAATAAATATTATTTAAATTTATCAGTTGAAAACGATGCGTTAAATCCAAAAACTATAACAAGTGAATCAAATAACGTATTAAGAATCAAAGTTGGCAATACGACATACAATGCACATGATGTCTCTGTGTCAGAATAGTACCGGTTATCCAACTTTGCCCCAAATAGGAATTCTGCCCCAACGGGGAAGTGGCACGAAGTGCCGAAGGGGGTGTTCTGGTACATATATACAACCAAACGGATTGAACGAATATTCTTTACATCCCCCAGTCTTGTGACTGCGTCACAATTCACCCCGCCCCAGGCGGGGAACCGATTCTGTTCTAACCATACGTTTTAATGTTGATTTTGTTTATTTTCTTCAACTACCTTGCACACACATTCACCAAACGGTAGTGTTTTGTTAGCATCTACGGTGTATTGTTTTGTCTTTGTATTGGCAGTCATCGCAAAAATAGTTGCCCCAGATAATAAATTTTTTAATAAATTTCATATTTTTAACCTTTTGTTAATTCATACTTAACGATAGTAAAAAATTAAAGTTTGTTAAGATTTTTTGGATTTATTTATATTCGTGCAGTAAATCAAGCCAAGCTTTTGGTGCATCAACTTCTTCAAAATACTCTTCTAGAAACTTAACGATTATTTGGTGTTTTTGCTCTAAATATTTTCGTCCAGGTTCAGTCAAAGCTAAATTACGTAGTCGCAAAATCTTATCAAAATAATGATTTACGACAGGATTGCAATTTTTTTGTCTATAATTTTCAGCAGTTATTTCTGAGGGCAGGCAATCTGGATTGAAAAATGGCGCATTATTACCAGAACGATATTCAATACAACGGACAAGTCCGATAAAACCAGTCGCATCACACATATCTGCATCAGAAACAATTGCGCCTTCTATACATTCTGGTTTAATGCCATTTAAACGTTTGCTGTATCCCATATGTTTTACAATATTTATGCACTTTTCACAAAAATCAGAATCAAATCCAGAGTTTGCTAATATGCGTCTGGTATTTATTTGTAATTTTTCAGATTCTTCGCCAAATATTTTATAATCGTCACAATCATGCAACAAGGTAGCTGCAGCGACTAATTCGCGATTTGCGTCTGGAATTTCATCACAAAACTTCATAGCAGTTTTATACACACGTAAAACATGCTTATCATCATGTCCATGATTTTTATCTCCTAATAATTTAGATATAGCTTGTTTTATATATTCGATATTATTCATAAAAAATTCCTTTAGTTATTGGCGATTATACTAATTGATTTAGTGCTTTGTAAAATAAAACTTTCAATTATGGTTTATTGTTTTTTGTGTTGTTTTACCTGTAATAACACATAAAATATGTATGATAATAGGAATCTTTCACCCAGTTTATATTTTTATAAAGTATTTGTTTTATGCTATTTTTTTGTTTTTTTCATATATATTTAACTGTTTTTATATATCTGGTGCATAAAAACAGGATAAAATAAATTTTTTTGAAATAAATATAATGAATATTGTCACAACAACAAAGGAGTTTAATATGACACATCAAGAAATATGGCAAGCAATTGAAAAATTCGCATTTCAGAATAATATGTCTTGTTCTGGATTAGCAAAATTTTCTGGCTTAGATGCAACCACATTTAATAGAAGCAAGCGTTGGTCAAAATATGGACAGCCAAGATGGCCTTCAACAGGTAGTATTGCTAAAATCCTAAATTCTACGGGAAAAACTTTAGAGGATTTTATAAAGTGTATTTACCAGTAAATATTTTTATTTACAAAAGGTTTTATCTGTATAATATATAGATATGTCAACATTAAAAACAAAATTGATTTTATTAAGAGAGTTATTAGCACTCAAAGAGGTTGTTGATAAGGGTAGTATTCAAATTGCTGCTGGTGAAAACGGTATAAAAAATTCTAATCTGTCTCAGTTGATTAAGAGCTTAGAAGGCAAATTTCATACTAAACTTATCAACAGAAGTTTTGATGGCAGCCAACCAACAAATTCAACACAATTGATTTATAGCGATATATGTGCTATAGAAGAATTGCTTAATAAAATTTCAGAAACTTTTGTGGATATGGAAGCGTTATCTGGTTCTATGTCTGTCTGGACAGAAGAGGGTTTGTTTGGCAGTTTTATTCTAAAAGATTTATCTGAATTTTATGCTAAATATCCCAAACTTCGTTTGGAGTTATTGATGCGCAAAGAACCAGATATATCAAATATGGATATTCTAATTATTAAACCAAAATTACATCCGAATGTTCATGGGACGGTTTTGTTCAAGTTTAAAACGCATCTAAAATTTTATACCAGTAAAAAATATTTGGAAACACATGGTGTTCCACAAAATATAAACGATTTGCAGGAAAACCATAATTTATGTATGGTTTATCGTTATATTAATCTGCCGGAATGCCAGAGTATTATAAAACGTGCAAAACATTTGAATACTATTTCTGATTCATTGGCTTTGATATACCGGTTGGTTAATGATGGTGACGGTATCACTGTTTTCCCATCGTGGTTTGAAAAAAGTAGTGAAAAGTTAGTTTGTCTGGATAATCTGGATTTTGAATATGAAATGGAAACACAATGCGTCTGCAGAACTGAAATTGCAGAGTCACCAAAAGTTTGTGCTTTTGTTAATTTTGTCATAGATTTTTGCAAAGGACATAATGTTCCAATTGACATATATTATTAAGGGTGGATTTTATAGTGTTGATAAATTTATCACTGTAAAAGGTTTTACAATAGTTCAAGTAAATCTTTCCAAATATTTATAACTATTTTGCTATCTGTATTATTTTTAATTGTTTCAAAAGATTTTTTTATTATTCCTAATTGATGTTCTGTCCATGGTAAATGTGACATATTATATTCGAACCATTTTTCTAATGATGGTGTATTTTTATCTGGTAAAAAATTTGATTGTTCAAAATTAGCAGAAGCCCAATCAGAAACCATTTCATAAATTCGTATATCTGGTATTTCTGAAACGTCAGAATAAAATTGTATATGATGTGATGCATGTTTATAATGTGTTTGTTGTGCATATTGACATAATTTAAAATATTCATCTGATAAGTGTAAATCTGTATGATAGTTATTATAAAATATATATGCGTACCCAGTTCTTATTGGTTCTGTGATTTTATCACTATCATGTTCTGGGAAAGAGTAGCCCAACAAAGACGCAAAATAATTTACGGCTCGTACATGACAAGAAAGGCGAACTTCATAAAATTTAAAAATAGCATCTATGTTGATTTTCATTATTTGACATTACCAAACTGCGGGCATAAAGATTTTGAGAATGATTTGATGAATGTTATAAAACATAATAAAATACCGTTTTTACATAGAGATACCAGATGATAACCAGTCACCACCATAAAATTTTATTGAAAAAGTTTAGTATAAATATATAATAGTGCTGAAATTGGAGCGTCGTCTAATGGTAGGACAAGAGATTTTGGTTCTCTTTATCATGGTTCGAATCCGTGCGCTCCAACCAAGATTTATGCGGGTTTAAGACCGGTTTTTATTTCCATATAATAGATTTTTTCCGATTCGATTTTTAACGTACAAATTTGCAAATTATGGGTTGTATTCACAATATTTTATAAAATTATTAAATTTTTTAATATTTATATCTTGACTTTATTTTTAATATACATATAATCGTTAAAGTTTTTAATAATTTAATAATTAAATAATTAAAGGGGTATTCATGACACATACAGAAGTGACAACTTTGATGGCTGAAAATATGCGTATGATGGGTCGTTTAGCCAGTAGATTACAACCTTTGTTTGAAGAAACCAATAAAAATTCTAGACAGCAAATGTTTGTTTTGGTGCGTCTATATTTGGCTGGAAAAATTAAATTAAAAGATTTTGCGGCTTTGGAATTTATATCTACGGCAAATCTGTGTAGTGTCTTTAAAAAACTTGAACAAGACAAATTAGTTGTACGTTCTACGGATTCAGATGATCATCGTGATACTTGGTATGAAGTGACCAAATCTGGTAAAAATCTGGCTGAAAAAATCATTGATAAGTTTATGTCTGCATTGGAATCTTTGTGTCGGGTCTTGCCAGATCAAGACCAAGATATTTTGGCTGAAACAGTCAGAACTGTAAATGGTATTTTGAAAAAGATGGAGAAATTAAATGCATAAAGTTTTTATGTTTGTTTTGACGTTAATCGCTGTTTTACCAAATGCGTTTGCTTTGGATTTATCATTAAATCAGGCGATTGAAAAAATTGTTAATGAATCAAATGATATCAAAAAAGCTGATGCTAATATTAAAAAAGCCAAAGCGCAATTAGATGCGGTTAATGCAAATCGTTGGATGTCTGTTGATGGCAATGTGTCTTATATGAATTTGATAAATGTAAAGAATCCGGGCAGTTCGCAGGGTGTAGAAATACCGTCTGATATTGGTGCAATTTTGGGTAATGTTTTGCCACTGACTGAAATTCCAGATAATATTTTTTCAGCTGGTGTAAAAATAACACAACCGATTTATACGTTTGGCAAAATAGGGTATGCAGTTGATGCAATGCACGATGCCATAGATATATCAAAATCTGCCAAAGATTTAACTGTTCGAGAAGTTAAATATGCAGCTGCAAATCTTTATTGGACTGCGAAAATGACAGAAGAAATCGTTTCAGCCAGTCAAAGAAATTTAAATAATGCACGTGCCGCAAAAAAGAAATTAACCTCCGTTGGTCGTGCAAATCGCAGCAATTTGATTAAAATTGAATCTGACATAGCTACCAAAGAAATTGCATTGTCTGATGCCCAGTTCAATCGTGATACTGCGTTCAGAATGTTAAAAATTATGTCTGGTATAGATGTTGATGAAGATGTGGTTTTAACTGATAATTTTCCAGATAAATTTGCACAGTTAAAAACTGAAAGTTTGAAATCAAATCCAGAATGGGATATTTATCAGAAACAAATAAAAATGTATGAATCTAATGCATCATCTAAGCGTTCTGGGGGATATCCAACATTGGCAGCTGTGGGTTCTTATTCTTACTATTCGATGGGAACTAATATGGGCAATATGTTTGATAAAGAAGGTTCGCAATCCGCATATTGGGGATTGGCTTTGCAAGTGCCCTTATTTACAGGTGGATTAAATTCTGCAAATGCTACCATAGAGGCCATGAATGCAGAATCTGTACATCAGGATTTAGATAAATCTAAAAAAATCAAAACCGAAGAATATAACAATGCGATTAAACAGTATAAACATTTGTGTGATAATCTTGGTAAATTAAACGAAGCTTATTTTTTAGCACAAAAAGCATACGATGTATCAGCTAAACGTTTTGCAGCTGGTCAAACATCTGCAGTTGAATTGTCGGATGTATCATCTGCATTGTATCAAATGGATATGGCTGTATTAAATGCGAAATACAATATTTTAATGTCTGAACAAACTGTAAAAAAATTGGGTGAATAATTATGACAATAGAAAAAATAGAATTGATGGTTAAAAAATTAAAAACACGTAAATCAAAAAATATAATTTATTTGATTGTTATGTGTTTTGTTATAGCTGTATTTGCATTTAGGTTTTATGTGGTCGCCCAAGAACAAAACCGTGCAGTATTCAATATAATGCGTAATAATATTACAAATGGAACACCTGTAAAAGTCTTGGAAGTACAAGAAACAAAAGGTGTTTTATACGAACCGTTAAATATTAAAAATAATCGCGCATATGTTTCTGAAAGCCGTTTGAATTTATTTAAACCAGGACAAAGTTTGGGTGATTGTAAAATAATTTCTGTTTCACATCGTATAGATTTAGATTCTGGTATGTATTTGATAAGAACAAAAGGTTGTACTGACGGATTAAAATACGCGCAAAACGAACAAAATGGTTTTTATGTACCAATTTCAGCAATATCAGGAAATCAGCTATACGTTGCAAGTGATAACACAGCGCATATTCGTGAAATAGTTGTTGTTGCACGTGATTTACAAAATGCGTTGGTAAAATCTGGATTGCAAAATGGCGATATAGTAATTTTATCTAATGTTCAACAAAACCAAAAAATTCGAATTGTAAAATAATCAATCAAAGGAAAAACAAATGCTAAAATTTTTTATTCACAAACCGGTCACAACAATCATGTTTGTTTTATTTTTTGTGATTTTGGGTTTGGTGTCTTTTCCAAAAATGAATATAGAGCGGTCTCCGTCCGTAGATTTTCCATATGTGACAGTGACTTTTGTTTATCCTGGTGCTTCATCAGCTGAAATAGAAAGCCAAGTTGTTAAAAAAGCAGAAAATGCGATGTCTGAAATTGCAGGTGTAAAAAAAATTACTGCCCAAGTTTTTGAAAATAGTGCTTATGTAATATCTGAATTTAATTTAGGTGTAAATGTTGATGACAAAGCGAACGAAGTGAAAGCAAAAATAGATGGTCTGGCGAACGAATTTCCAACGGATTTAAAACAACCTGTTATTGCTAAATTAAATCCGTTGCAACAAGCTGTATTGGATATCGTTATTAGGGGTGCAGATGCACAAAAACTTCAAAAGTACATAGAAGATACGTTATCAAATAAAATTACATCTGTACGTGGTGTTGCATCTGTAAATACTTTTGGTGGTTTAACACGTGCTGTCCGTATTTCCATGAATCCAGATTTAATGGTTGCGCGTGGTGTCACAGTTAATGATATAGTAAATGCGATTGCTACACGCAATTTAAATGTTCCGGGTGGAAAAATAGAAACAGATATCAATTCTGAAAATGTTCGTTTTATCGGTGAATTTAAAAATGTTAAAGAAATAGCCAATTTGGAAATTACTACTGTCGAAGGCGATACTTTTAAATTATCAGATGTTGCAAATGTCCGTGATGCTGCACGTGATATAGACAAAGGTGCTAGATATAATGGTGAAAATGTTGTTATCATGTCTGTTGTCAAAGCCAGTGATGGTAATGCAATTAAGATTTCAAATGCTTTACAGAAAAAAATACCAGAATTACAAGCACAATTACAAACTGTATTTCCAAATGCAACAATGCAAATTGTATCAGATTCTTCTGTAACAATATCTGCTACAACAACAGACACAATCAATGGTATTATATTAGGGGTTATATTTACTGTACTAGTATTATTAGGTTTTACACGCAATTGGCGTTCAACTATCATAGCTGGTGTTGTGATACCTGTATCTTTGATTTCTGGATTTTTCTTGATGAACGGCAGTGGTTTCACAATCAATACTATGACTTTATTAGCATATGCAACAGCTTTGGGTACATTGGTATCAAATGCAATTATATTGATTGAATCTGCATTAACAGAATTACAGGCTGGTAAAACACCAGAACAAGCAGCAGAAGATGGAACACGCAAAGTTGCTGTGCCTGTATTAGCAGGTGTTGGTACAAATGTCGTTGTGTTTTTGCCTTTGGCATTTATGGGTGGAATTGTTGGTCAATTTATGTTGCAATTTGGTATGACAGTAGTGTATTTAACTTTGCTATCTTTGTTGTTTTCTTTTACTTTGACGCCAATGATGATTGCAAAATTATTAAGATTACAAAATAAAACCAAGAAAGACATCCAAGAAACAAAAATACGTAATAATTCTTCAAGATTTCATATTTGGTATGAATATCAATCAAAACATCCGTGGGTTGTTATTTTGGGTGCAATAATGGTGTTGATTTTATCAGCAAGATTAACAGGTTATATTGGCAATGAATTTTCACCTGCTACGGATGCTAGTGAAATTACAATAACCGCACGTGCGCCAATTGGCAGTGTTTATGCAAAATCCGAATTCATAGCCAAAGAAATTGAAAATCGTGTCGCACAATTTCCTGAAATAAAATCTACAACTGTAAAAATTGGTGACAAAGGTTTGCAGAATATCAATATTAAATTGTCTTTGGTTGATATAAATCAGCGTAAAATGTCAGATAAACAACTTGCACAAAAAATATTGCCAATATTATCTGATATCCCAGATGCAGAAATACAAATTCGTGCAGGGGAAAATATGTCCAGTGCAGGTATTAGTTCTGATATGGTGTTAAATGTATTTGGTGAAGATGACATAAAACGTATTGCGTATGCAAATCAAATTATTGAACATATAAATCACATAGAAGCAGTACAAAGTGCGGTTTTGGCGCAACAAACACCAGCTAATGAAATAAGATTTATTCCAAATGATGAACAAATGAATTTTTGGGGTGTAAAAAATTCCACAGCAGGTTCTACATTAAGAACAGCTTTATTTGGAAATGACAATTATAAATATAAAGAAAATGGTGATGAGTATCCGATTGTACTAGAATTTGATAAAAACTTTAAAAAACAATCCATGTTTGAAAATGTGTATGTTAATTCAAAAAAAGGGATGGTTGCATTATCTCAACTTGGAAACATAGAAAATGTGCCTGCGACATCGAATATTTATCGTCTTGATAAGAATAGAATCACAGAAATAGATATAAATATTGGCAAATCAACAATCGGACCAGTGCAAAAAGAAATTCAAAAATATTTAGATAACATGAATTGGGAATCTGGATACAGTGCTACCTTTGCAGGTATGTCTGAAATTCAGTCAGAAAGTACCAGTGAGATTGCTCAAGCCTTTTTACTAGCTACAATTTTAACATTTATGTTGTTGGCTGCAATAATGAATTCTGTGGTTCATCCTTTTACAATTGCAACTTCTATTATAACCAGTTTTGCAGGAGTTTTTGTTGTTTTGTTTTTATCAGGTGCATCAATGAATGTTGGGGCTATGTTGGCTTTTATTATGTTGGTTGGCTTGGTTGTTAATAATAACATATTGGTTTTGGAACCAACTGTGGCGCGCGTACAAAGAGGTGAAGATGCTTATAAAGTATTATGGTCAGAATTGATGGATAAAAAACGTATGATTTGGATGACTACCATAGCAGTTGTTGCAGGTATGATACCACAATTATGGTCAAATGATGGGTTAAAGGTTGCTATGGGGGCAGTGATGATAGGTGGTATGTGTGCATCTTTGATATGGACATTTTGTTTAACACCTGCATTATTTTTTGTTATGGAAAAATTACGTATGAAATTCAAAAAGACAAAATAAATTTGATACAAGTATATTTTGGTGATATAATATTGTGAATTTATACATATAGGAAAATAACAAAAGAGAAAGAAATGTTAAAGAAAGTAAATGTAGTCGTCTTTGATTTTGACGGGACTTTGTCTGCTGGGGATTCCAGTATTGATTTTGGAAGATACTGTTTCAAACATTCTATAAAACCTTGGTTTTGTTTAGTCTGTATGACAGTTGCTTCTATTGTTAAAGTTTTTAACCCATCTGGTGCATGGTGGCGTCAGAAAATGCGTGGTTTTTTAACACAGAAAATGGTAAAAGAATTCACACCTGTGTTTATAAAACAGCATAAAAATAAAAGATTTGGTTGGGCTAAAGAACAGGTTGCTAAAGAGCGTGCCAAAGGAAACAAAGTGGTGTTGATTTCAGCCAGTCCAGATTATTTAATTCCATTATTGGTATCGGATATAAAATTCGATGCTGTATTGACTTCGAAAATGCAAAAAAATAAACCATGGAAATATGAATTTGTATGTTATGGTAAAAACAAAGTTGTTGCATTGGATAATTGGGCCAAAGAAAACAAATTTATTCCAAATGTTGTGCGTTCTTATTCGGACAGTCGTTCGGATATGCCAATAATGAATATCGCCAAAGAACGTATCTGGATAGACAGTAAAACAGGATTACGTAAAAAATAAAACAAAAAAACACCCGTTTGGGTGTTTTTAATCTTCACCAAAATCCATATCACGCAATTTTTCTGCACGTGGGGTGATTTTAGAAACAGATGTTTGAATTTGTTCTATATCATTTTGTGCCGATGCAAAGTGTTGTGAAACCTTTGCTGTGCGTTCGTTAAGGCGCGATAAATCTGTCAGCAATAAATCTAATTCGCGTTTAATCTTGCTGGCTACGCGTTTAATTTTTATGTCTGATAATACCGCCCGAATTGTATTTAATGTTGCCCATAATGTAGCAGGCGAAACGATAAATACCTTTTTTCTTGCTGCGTATTCAACCGTATCTGGAAATTCACTGTGTAATTCTTCAAATATAGATTCTGATGCAATGAACATCATTGCAGATTCAGCTGTCACACCAGCAATAATATATTTTTCAGCAATTGCATCTATGTGTTTGCGAACGTCCAATTCAAATTGCTTTTTATAACCAATATTATCTTTGTCTGTTAAAATCCGATTATAACTTTCTAACGGAAATTTGCTGTCTATAATCATATCGCCTGGTGGGTAAGGCAATCGAATTATACAATCAGGTCGAACACCAGTTGATAATACACTTTGAAAAGAATAACTTTCTGGTGGCATAATATCTGCAACCAAATCTTCCAGTTGTCTTTCCCCAAAAGAGCCACGGGCTTGTTTGTTTCCCATCAAAATATCTTTGAAATTTGCAATATCCGCACTGATATTCTTTAATTCTAGTGCGTTTTGAGATAGCATCCCCAGTCTTTCAGATAATCTTTCGCGTAATCTGGTGTTGTCTTCATGCAAGGCGGATATATCAACTGTTTGTTTTCTGAATACCAAAATCAACAATAAAACAACAATAACACCCAGCAATAATAAAATATAAGTTGTCATTTGAAATTCCTTTGCTACAATCAGAACATAACAATTATAAAAGGCTTTTATAAATGTTGCAAATGAAACTTTGTGGTGATTTGATTTTACGGGAAAAATGCGAACCTGTATCGGATATTACACCGGACATTTTGGATACTATGGACGAAATGGTAAAAATGATGTCTGACCAGAATGGGGTTGGATTGGCTGCACCACAGGTTGGTATTACAAAACGTTTTTTGGTTATGATGGATCCTGATACTAATACCGTATATCGCATGATAAACCCAAAAATCACATCTAAAAGCGATAAAACCTGTGTCATGGAAGAGGGTTGCTTGTCAGTTCTGGGGTCAGACGGTTTACCTGTTTATGCAGATGTAAAACGTCCTGAATCTGTGGAAGTTGAATGGACAGATGAAACTGGTAAACAATTGGTGGCAAAAATGTCTGGCACGCCTGCGCGGATTGTGCAACATGAAACCGATCACTTAGATGGAATTTTATTCATAGATTATTTATCTGGTATAAAACGTGAAATGTTAATGCGTAAAGTAAATAGGAAGCATTCATGAAACTGATTTTAATGGGAACAAACGATTTTGTTGTTCCTGTATTTGATGATTTAGCAAACAAGCATGATATTATCGGCGTTTTCACGCGTGCACCGAAACCAATGGGACGTAAGCATGTTTTAACACCATCGCCAGTACATATTTGGGCAGAACAACGTGGCTTGGTGGTTCATACATCTATCAAAGAATTTGACGGTATAAACGATAAACCAGATATGATAATTGTTATGTCTTATGGGGTTATATTGCGTGACAATGTGCTTAATGCTGCAAAATGTATAAATATTCATCCAAGTTCTTTGCCAAAATATCGTGGTCCATCACCAATCAGAACCGCATTGCTAAATGGTGACAAAGATATAGATGTTTGTTTAATGGCTATGGTTGCTGAAATGGATGCAGGTGATGTGTATATGCGTCAGAATATTGCGCTGGATATAAACGATACAAATACGGATGTTGAACACAAGGTATCAAACACAGCAATTGAAATGTTGGATAAATATCTGACGAATCCAGATGCGTATAAGGCAACACCACAAAATGGTGCGCCAACATTTACCAGAAAATTTACTGGTGATGATGAAATTATAAATTGGAATAATCCATCGGTTCAAATTCATAATCAAATACGTGCGCTGGGATATGGTCGAACAAAAATTAATGGGTTAGATGTTAAAATACTAGAAACACGGTTTGAAAATGGGGAATTAAAAATTATCAAAATACAACCAGCTGGAAAAAATGCTATGGATTGGAAAAGTTTTGTAAATGGCTTGCGTGGCGCAGAAATCAAATATGGAATTTAATTGTATGACAAGATATAAAATAGAAGTTGAATATGATGGCACGAATTTAATTGGTTGGCAAGAGAACCAACAGGGACAATCTGTGCAATCTTTATTACAAGATGCTATTAAAAATTTTTGCGGTGAAATAATAACTGTTTATTCTGCTGGTCGTACTGATGCTGGTGTTCATGCGATTGCTATGCCTGCGCATTTTGATTTACAACGTGATTGGGATGCAGATACCGTAATGCGTGCAATTAATTTTTATTTAGTAAATCAACCTGTGTCTGTATTGAATTGTGAAAAAGTTGATGATGAATTTCATGCACGGTTTAGTTGCATACAAAGACAATACAGATATGTTGTTATCAATCGTCGTGCACCAACCGTGTTAAATAAAAATCGTGCTTGGTGGGTGCCACAAAAATTAGATATAGCTTTAATGCGTGAACAGGCTAAAAAGTTATTGGGTAAGCATGATTTTACTTCGTTTCGCGCAGCACAGTGTCAGGCAAAAAGCCCAATTAAAACACTTGATTCTTGTAATATCATACAAAATGGTGAAGAAATAGTGTTTGAATTTGCTGCACGTTCTTTCTTGCATCATCAAGTACGCAATATGGTTGGCACATTGGTTGATATTGGATTGGGCAAACCATATGATATAGATGAAATTTTTGCAAAACAAGAACGCTGTGCCGCTGGTGTTAATGCGCCTGCGTGTGGTTTGTATTTTGTCAAAGGCCTTTATGCCACGGACGATTCCCAGCAATAGATTTAATTGTTCTATTCGGATATATAACCATACCACCATGTAAAATTTTTGCATGACAATTTGGTGCTTTTATATCTATGGGTGTCACAATAAAATCAACAGTTTTGTCACGGCATGTTGTTTCAATATTATCTAATATAGTTTTAATTGTTTGCATATAAACAAGATTCCAATTCGGTGTTTTATAAACACATAAACCATGATTACATTTTTTACGTAGATTTGTATCTGATACGGGTTCGTTATTAAATTTTTTCCAATTATTAAATGTATGATAATGTTTTGAAGATTTAGATTTGTTAAATTGTAATTTCCCATTTTCAACAAAACCGACTAATTCATTGTCTGTGGTAGAATAAAACAAAGGTCTTGTTTGTTTAATTTGAATTATTATTGCTGTTATAATAAATATCAATCCGATGATATAGTTTATATTTCTTTTGAAATAATTTTTTGAATCTGTTCTTTCAATCAATATGATACATAATAATCCAATGATACACAATATAAAAACCGAATTAGGCATATAGCCGATATTTACATTTGCATAGGGTAAATTAGCAATTTGTGTCGCTATGTTCAAAGCAAATTTATAAATATGGTTTGCAGTGTTTAAAAGAAAATGATAATTAAATAAACTGCAACAAGTTCCAACTATGACTAGTGGCATTATTGCAATAGAAAACAGTGGTAATATAATTATGTTGCCTAATATTGTATATAACGGTACGTAGCCAAAATGTGCAATTACAAATGGCAAAGTAAAAGCACCAGCAATACAAGCAGTCATCAAAGCTGTGTATAGCCAATATGTTATACGATTTGCAAAATTACGTTTTTGATATTTTTTATCTTTATAAAACCATAACAATCCGAATATAGCAGCAAAAGATAATTGAAAACCAATGTTCATAACATAGAAAGGATTTATCAAAATTATAATCAAAAACACTAATGCCGCATTACGCAAAGATAATACATTACGATTAAATATACAGGCTATAAAAATCAAAGTAGTCATTAAAAACGCCCGAATTGTAGCGACCCCAAATCCAGAAATACACAAATATCCAGCCAGTCCAACCCAAGCGCAACAAATTGCAGGATATTTTGCGGGTATGCGTTTTGTGATGTATGGAATACATCTGAATAACAAATAAAACAAAGCAAATAACCAACCGCCAACCAAAGTCATGTGAAAACCGCTGATTGACCAAACATGTCCAACACCCACAGATTTCCAAATATCACTTTCTGATTTTGGAATAATTTGTTTATAACCCAAAACCAAAGCATCAGTCAAAACAGATTTAGCAGATTTATGTAAAATATCACGCAAAGAAAAATGCTCTGAATTTGATGATATTATGGTGTAATCTGTCAAAAATCCATTCCCAGATAATTTGTTAAAATACGCCCATCTTGCATAATCAAAAGAATCTGGTAAATCTGATGTGGACGGATGAAATATTTTTGCATAGCTAGTTATATTATCGTTTATATTTGGTACAGCAGATTTATTATCTAGGGTAAAACGAATATTAGTATATTTGTTATCAGGTAAATTTGAATCTAGGTGATTTGCAGATATGTTCAATAAAATCCGTGTGGATTTATCTGTGTAGTCTATATCTGTGACTGTTCCGGAAATGTAAGTTTTACCAAAAGATTGATATATTTGTGGTGTTTTAATAATCTGTGTGAAAGACATAGAATAAAAGAAACCAAACACAAACAAAGCAATTGCAGTTAAAAGTATGTTTTTGTGTTTGTAAATTATCAATCCCAATAAAATTGTAATTAAAACAGGAAATTGAAATTTAGGCTCAAAGGACAATGAAAAATATAACGCTGCACCAAAAGCCATAACAAAAGGTGACCAAAGAAACACGTTTTTATATTGGTTTTCTAGGAATTCTTTCATGTTCGGATTATAGGATTTTATTCGCTTGCGCTGCAACAAATATTTTTTTAATATAACCAAAACCAAGGAGAAAAACTATGTCCAAATATATCTTTGTCACCGGTGGGGTTGTATCTAGTTTAGGTAAGGGCGTTTCAGCGGCATCGTTAGGCGCCCTTCTTCAATCGCGTGGGTATTCAGTTCATGTTCGTAAATTTGACCCATATTTAAACGTTGATCCGGGTACTATGTCACCACTGCAACATGGAGAGGTTTATGTCACACACGATGGTTTTGAAACAGACCTTGATTTGGGGTACTATGAAAGATTTTTGGGTATCAAACTGTCCAGAACTGATTCTGTTTCTGGTGGTCGTATTTATTGGGATGTTTTAAATGCAGAAAGACATGGTGATTATTTGGGGGCAACAGTTCAGTTAATTCCGCATGTATCTAATAAAATCAAAGAATATATTGGACGTCCCACAGATACTGATTTTGTTATTTGTGAAATTGGTGGCACAGTTGGTGATATAGAAGGTAAAATATTTCTTGAATCTATACGTCAGTTTGCAAATGATGTAGGTCGCAGAAATGTTATGTTTGCACACTTAACTTTGGCACCGTATTTGGAACAAAGTGGTGAATTAAAAACAAAACCAACACAAATGTCAGTTCGTAGATTGTTGGAAAATGGTATTCAGGCAGATGTTTTATTTGTTCGTTCGCCGCGTATGCTGACCCCTGATGAACAAGCTAAAATTGGTATGTTCTGCAATTTGCCTGCGAAAAATGTTATAACCAGCATGAATGTTGATAATATTTACAAGATTCCATTGGTTTATGAAGCACAACATGTATTTGATATTATGGCAGAGCACTTTGGATTACCGTTGGCTGCTGGTGATATGGAAAAATTCCATAAAATAGAAAATTATTTGGCGGCAGATTTACCAACTTGTACAATCGGTATGGTTGGAAAATATTTTGATGTCCCAGATGCCTATAAATCTTTGAACGAAGCATTATTTCATGCAGGTATTCAAAACAATGTGCATGTAAAAATTAAAAAAATAGATGCAGAAAAATTTAATCCAGAAGATTGCAAAGATGTTGATGGTATTTTAGTACCTGGCGGTTTTGGTGCTCGCGGGGTTGATGGTAAGATAGCAGCAGCTGGATATGCGCGTGAAAACAATGTTCCATACATGGGAATATGTTTGGGAATGCAGGTTGTTGTTATTGAATATATGCGTAATGTTGTTGGTGATAAAAATGCTAATTCAACAGAATTTGCTAAAAATTGCACACCTGTGATAGGTATTATGTCTGATTGTGATAAAGATAATATGGGTGGTACTTTACGTTTAGGGGCATATCCATGCAATATCAAACCAAATACTTTGGCAGCGAAGATTTACGGTGCTGAACAAATATCTGAACGTCATCGTCATAGATATGAAATGGATATACAGTGCCAAGAAATTTTGGCAAAAAATGGTATGATTATATCTGGTTTATCGCCAGACGGCAGATTGCCTGAGATGATAGAAATTCCAGCGCATAAGTTTTTCATAGCGGGTCAATTTCATCCAGAATTTCAAAGCAATCCATATACCGGTCATCCGTTGTTTAATGCCTTTATAGCAGCGGCAATGAAAAAGTAAAACAAAAAAAACCTGTAAATTACAGGTTTTTTTGTTTATATCCTATTTTGCAAGTTTTTTTGCATTTAAAACGACACAAATCCAGTCAGCAACAGATTTTTTCAGTGTGTTGAAAGATGTTGCTATTGATAATGGTTCTGATTTTATTTCAGCAAGTGCATTTAACCCATTTTGTTTAAATTCTTTGCTTTCTTTGCCGCTATGATAGAACACACTATCATCTGCCCAGTTATCATTCCATTCGGTCATAGTTAATCCTTTTGTTTGTGTTGGTTAAGTTGTATCAAAAAAAACAATGTCAAGTTTTTTTGTGGTTAAATAAAAGCGATTATTTCCCGAAAATAAAATCCTGATTTGATGATATGGATATAATTGTATCCATATCGTCATCTGGTGCAGAATGTTGCCGCATTGTCTTTCCACATTTCTCACATTTATGTGTAATGATAAAACCATCTTTTGTTGTTTCTATGGATACAGGTTTCATCATGCCACTACATGTTGATAATCTATCGCCTGGATTATTATCAACATGTTTAGAATATAAACATTTTGGGCAATGGTTGGTATATCCATCGCCCACAACATGCGCGCCACAGTTGGCACAAATAAAATCTTCAACACGTTTTGTGAATTTTTTCATTTATAAACCCAAAGCATCACGATACATTTTTGTCAGTTCGTCAGCTTCGTCTAATTCATCTGGGTCCAGCTTTCTTAAACGTATCATTTGGCGAATATATTTTGGATCATAACCTGCTGATTTAGCTTCATTATAAACTTCTTTGATGTCAGCAGCAACCGCAGCAGCATCTTCATTCAATTTTTCAATACGTTCGATAATGCTGGTCAATTGAGCGTTATCTATGGAACCATGATTTGCGTTTTTCATATCCTTCCTCTTGTTTTTTCTATGCTATATATGATAAACTATAGATTATAAAAATCAAATATTTTTAATATTTGACAGAGAGAGGCAATTCATGACCAGATTTACCAAGATAACGGCTTCTATTGGACCAAAATGTGAAGATGTTGATACTTTGACCCGTATGATAAACGCTGGTGTTAGCGTTTGTCGTTTGAATTTCAGTCATGATATTGGGGATGTTCAAGGTGCAAAAATAGATATGATACGTTCTGTGTCAAAAAAGATGGGAATACCAGTCGCTGTTATGATTGATATTCAAGGGCCTAAGCATAGAATTGGTGATTTTGAATCTGATAAACATTATCCATTAAAAATTGGTCAGAAATTTATTCTTGATTCTGATGATACACTGGGTGATGAAACACGTGTTTATTTGCCAGACCCAGATGTTATACGTTCTTTAAATGTTGGTGATAGGGTTTTATTAAATGATGGCAAAATTGAATTACGTGTTGATGCAGTATTTGATGATTCTGTGGAAACAACTGTTATGCGTGGCGATGAAATTTGGTCAAAACGTGGATTTAATTTGCCTGATACAGATATTGATACAGATATACTAACAAATAAAGATAAATCAGATTTAGAATATGCGATAACCAAAAATCCAGATTTTGTTGCGGTGTCTTTTGTACAACGTGCTGAAGATATTTCAAATGTTCGTGATTTTATTACAGAGCGTACTTCGCATCCAATAAAAATAGTTGCGAAAATCGAACGTCCAAATGCGGTAAAAAGAATTGTTGATATAGCCAATGCAGCAGACGCGATTATGATTGCACGTGGTGATTTAGCTGTGGAATTACCTTTTGAACAAGTACCTGCTGTATCGCGTTATATTTTGCGTGAATGTAGAAAATTAAATAAACCAGTGATTATGGCAACACAAATGTTGTCGTCCATGGTACATTCAGAATTTCCAACACGTGCAGAAATATCAGATGTTGCAAACGCGGCTTATTTACGTGCAGATTCTACCATGACATCAGAAGAAACAACAATCGGCGATAATCCAGTTAATGTTATAGAAACTATGAATAAAATCTTGTCCTTTGCTGACCAAGATACAATAGATAATCCAAATGATTGGTCACGTGCTGATTACATAGCAGACAACGATTGGTCGCGTTCAGTTTCGTCCATGGCTTTTTTGAATAAAGCGTCTGCCATAGTTGTTTTTGCACATGATACAGATGCTGTAATTCAGATTTCTTGTCGGCGTCCAGATATACCAATAATTGCAGTATGTAATGAAGAAGTTGTTGCTAATCAATTATGTTTATCACGTGGTGTTTTGCCAATATATGATGTGTCTTTGTTCGGACAAAGAGATGCATTCGCAGCAGCAGCTTTGTTTGGTATCAGAACAGGCAGATTAGTTATCGTAGATGAAGAAAAAATCAGTTTGCGTGTTTTAGATTAAAATAAAAAAATCATATTTTTTGTTATTGACCAAATTATAGTATTTTTACTATGATTTTATCGTAATGAGGAAATACCTATCTTGTTTTTTTGGATTGTTGTTTTGCTTTGGTAATGCAGTTGCCAAAGATTACCGTGCTGTATTGGTTGCAGATATCGATTCAGGGCATGTTTTATATCAAGAAAGTGCGAATGATTTAAATTATCCAGCAAGTTTAACAAAAATTATGACATTATATTTAACTTTTGATGCGTTGGAACATAAACGTTTGCAACTGGACGATTATTTGATAGTTTCACAATCTGCTGCAAATGCACAACCTGTAAAGCTGGGCTTATCTGCGGGCAGTAAAATAAAAGTTGAAGATGCAATCAAAGCGGTTGCTGTTCATTCTGCAAATGATGTTGCACGTGTTTTAGCAGAAAATTTACAGGGTGGCAAAGAAGGAAACTTTGCATCATTGATGACACGTGTTGCAAATGAAATTGGATTACAACAGACGAATTTTGAAAATTCTTCAGGTCTGCCAAACGATGATCATTTATCAACTGCGCGTGACATAGCGTTATTGTCTATGGCTGTGTATAAGCATTTTCCGCAATATTGGAAATATTTTGGTATAAAATCTTGGACTTATAACGGTAAAACATACACAAATGGAAATAGATTGTTGGGTTTCTATCCGGGGTGTGATGGGATGAAAACAGGTTTTACGAATAAATCAAAATATTCTTTGGTAGCAACGGCTAAACGTAATGGCAGACATTTAATTGCTGTGGTTTTAGGCGCAGAAAATAAAGATGTTCGTGCTAATATTGCAACAAAAATGCTAAATTTAGGTTTTTCCAAAGTAGATATAGGTTCAAATGATTATAATTATCAAGATAACACACATGTTGTTGCTGCTAATCAAAATAATCCTGTGGCAAAATATGCACAAGATGCGCCAAAATATAATCCAACACAAAAAACAACACAAAATACTGTAAAATATTCTGGTGGCAAAGCGGGAGTTCAATTTGGTGCTTTTTCTTCGTACGAGTCTGCAAATAATCAGATTAAACGTGTTAAAAATGCAACTGGATTAAACGCAAATATTGAACAAAATGATAGTGGTTTATATCGTGTCAGAGTGAATGGTTTGTCTGATAATGAAGCGCAACGGGTTAAAAATATAGCGTCTTCAAATGGTATAGATTGTTATGTATTTCACTAGGAATAAAAAAATATGAATCCAAAACTAGAAAAATTGATAAAACATTTTGCAAAATTACCACGTGTTGGAACGCGTGCTGCTACGCGTATAGTATTTACTTTGCTGCAAGATAAAACTGGCAAAGCGCAAAATTTAGCAAATGCTTTACTTGATGCATCCGAAACAATACATCCATGTCCAATATGTGGTGTTTTAACTGAAAATCCAGTTTGCGAATATTGTTCCGATACAGCGCGTGAAAATGGGTGTTTATGTATTGTTCGTGATATTTCTGATGTGTATGTACTTGAAAAAGCAGGCATGTTTCATGGACGATATCATGTCTTGGGCGGCAATTTATCAGGGGTTGCGGGGATTACACCTGCAGATTTAAATATTGCTAATATTGCTGATAGAATACAAAATGAAAAAATAACAGAAATTATTTTTGCTTTGCCAAATACAGTAGAAGGTAAAACCACTCAGCAATATATTATGTCTTGTGTTGGGGCGTCAAACGTGACATTTTCTGAATTAGCATCTGGTGTTCCGTTGGGGGGTGATTTGGATTACATAGATGATGGTACTTTGGTTTTGGCATTTGGAGACAGAAAAAAGTTATGATAAACAGCATAGAATCTTTACCACCTGTTGCAGAAATGATGCGAATATCTGGTCTTGAACCCAAAAAACAATTTGGTCAGAATTTTTTGTTTGATTTAAATTTGACTGGTAAAATTGCACGTTCTGTACCTGATATTACAAAAAATGTTGTGATAGAAGTTGGACCTGGACCGGGTGGATTAACACGTGCTTTATTGATGGCTGGTGCTAAAAAAGTTATCGCCATAGAAAAAGATAAAACTACACAGCTGATATTAAATCAAATTATGAATGTTTCTAATGATAAATTGCAAGTTATATTTGGTGATGCATTAAAAACAAATTTAGATAATCTTGGTGGCGATGGTTATGCAATATGTTCTAATTTACCTTACAATGTTGGTACAGAATTATTGGTAAATTGGTTGCATCAAATTGCGAAAGGTAAAAAAATAAAATCTTTGACTTTGATGTTTCAAAAAGAAGTCGCGCAACGTATAATCGCCACACCAAAAACTAAGCAATACGGCAGATTATCTGTTTTAGCAAATTTGATTGCTGATACAAAAATATTATTTGATGTTCCAAATACTGCATTTGTTCCACGACCAAAGGTGCAATCTGCAGTTGTTCAAATTATACCAAACAAAGATAAAATTAAGCAGATTGATGATATTGCAAAATTAGAAAAATTAACTGCGAAATTATTTGGACAAAGAAGAAAAATGATACGTAGCATTATAAAAATTGATTGGAAAAAATTTGATTTGTCTGGTACAGAACGTGCAGAAGAATTATATCCTGATATATTCTTAAAAATATCAAGAATTATACCAGAAAATTTGTTATAATATAAAAATCAACTGGGGGGGAAAATAAAAATGCCATTATCAACATTGATGTTTTTTGTATTAGCTTTTGTTGCAGTATTTTTTATGCGTCTGTTTAAAATGGGTACATTATTAGCATTTTTATTGACTGGTATTTTGGCAGGTCAGCATGTCTTTGGTTTGTTTGAATTATCGGGTGCTTGGAAATTTTTAGGTGATTTAGGCATAATGTTTTTATGGTTTAATATTGGTCTGCAAATAAACATGAAACGTTTGTGGCAATTGCGCAGAACGATTTTTGGACTTGGTGCTTCCCAGGTTTTAATGGTTGCAGTAATGTTATTTCCTATATTAGCTGGGGTGACTTCTTGGACTTTGATGGGAACAATAATGGTGGCTTTGATTTTAGCGATGTCCAGTACATCTGAAGATTTACAAATTTTAATAGAAAAGAATCAATTGCAAAGTCAAATGGGACGTCAAACATTTTCTATTTTATTATTCCAAGATTTATTATCAATTCCATTGTTGGCTATGTTGCCTGTGATGACAGGAAAATCAATAAGTCTTGGCGCTATGGCAATTGATATTTTGGTTATGTCTGTTGGTTTAGTATTAGGGGTATTAGTTGTATCAAAATTTTTAATCAATCCTTTGATGCATGTCGTTGCAAAAATTAAATCCCAAGAAGTATTGGTGTTGGCTGTTATGGTAAATATAGTCGTATGGGCGTTTGTTTTAGGTAAAATTGGTTTACCACCTGCTTTGGGGGCTTTCTTGGCTGGTATGTTGATGTCAGAAACAGTATATAGACACCAAATAAACGCTTCTATTGAACCATATGCAATATTATTTATGTCGTTCTTTTTCATAGTACTGGGGATGGGTATAGATATTCCGTTTTTGAAACAACATTTAGTATTTGTATTATTAGGGGTTGTAGCGTTGGTTTTAATAAAGTTCTTTGCTTTGTACATCGTTGCACGTGTCAGAAATGTACCAAACAAAGATGCGACATTGATGTCTTTGATTTTAGCCCAAGGTGGGGAATTTGCTTTATTGATTTTGCAAACTATGAAAACAAATGACATACAAGCGATTCCATCA
>Ga0310786_10003135_pt1 | contig 24344 bp, 40 predicted proteins | sample AusTroGonzalo_MG_FD_203881 | JGI IMG/M metagenome (GOLD analysis project Ga0310786, IMG submission 203881) | Bovine rumen microbial communities from tropical cattle in Woodstock, Queensland, Australia - Gonzalo_03 (v2) (version 2) | ecosystem: Host-associated > Mammals > Digestive system >...
GTCAGGAAGGCTGCAGGCTGCAGGAAACATCCGGCAACATGCCTGCAGGCGTCAGGAAGGCTGCAGGCTGCAGGAAACATCCGGCAACATGCCTGCAGGCGTCAGGAAGGCTGCAGGCTGCAGGAAAAAAAGAAAGGAAAGTTTTGCAATGAATATCCGAATTGAAAAAGTATTTTTGCCGGTTGAATTGTATTTTGTGGACCATGACAAAAAAACTTTATCCCGTTTTGCTATTACGGACAATTTGCCCGGCCTGCTGGATATATTGCAACTTGTTTGTGATTGTATGTCCGGCCTGGATAACGTCGTTATCCTGGATCCGGCCCGGCCCGGTAAAATAGCAAGCGCAGCGAAAATAGCAGCGCATTACGGCCTGCGGAAACGTACTTTTGACGAAAAATTAAACGACGTACGGACCTGGACCATCCCAGGCGCGGAGGTGTGAAAAATGATTGTGCTACGGTTTCTGTTCGTTCCGCGTCGTTCCGTTTATGCGGTATTCGTTCCGGCAACGGTCCCGGCGGACGTGCTAACCAGCGTTATCAGGTTTAACCTAAATCACAATGTCGTTTTGCTATCAATTAATTATTAACGGAGGTATAGAACAATGACTATCACTGTAAACCAGCTTGCAATGGCAATTAATAACAAGGCGCGTATCACGCCTGAAACCCGCTCCGCCGCGCCTGGTATGACCACGTGGGAAGTGACCGTGCTGAACCAGTACTGTCACATTGTGGACAGGTCCTATCATACCGGCTGGTATCAGGAAGAGGCCGAAAAAATCGCCCGTGATCGTTGCGCGGCCATGCATGAGTTTTCGTGGCAGGTCGTTCCGGTCGTACATCACTGAAGGGAGGCAATATCATGATTCCCGTTATTTTCATTAACTGTTCCCGGTTCCCGTTCCTGACCTGGATCCTGCTCCGTCGGAAACTGTATGAAACCCGTTCCCGTAACATGCTAGGCCGTTTTGCCGGTTGTCGCGTCATCCTGGCAGAAACCGGCAACGGTCGCCCCGTTGCACATTGTACCGCCGTTATCGCTGCTCCGCTTGTCATTCGTTCCCGCTCCGCTTTCCGTTCCCTTCGCCGCTCCGCCTGCATCATGAAAGGCAGCAAGTACGACTGGAACCTGGAAACAAATGTAAAGTACTTTTACCCGCTGCTGGACGTTCAGCCGCTGGAGCCGTTCCCCGTTCCAGAAGGCGTCCGGCATGGCCGCGTCTGGATGGAATATATCCCTGATCATAATATGGAGGTGTAAACAATGGCTATTCAGATTACTGCGGACCGGGTCCGTTCCATGATTGCCGGTTGTCGTGATGAAAAGCAGGTCCTTTCCGTTCTCAAGGCACACAAGGTCAAGTATCGTCAGGTCCCGTATTCGGAAGGATATATGCTGAACCTGCATATTCCCTGCAAAACAGGTACCATCCGCATATATCGTTCCTGTTCGCGCCGGTCCCCGTTTATCGTCCAGATGCTGACGCCTATTCGCATGATTGGTTCCGGCATTCCCGTTTTCCGGCCATCCATCCCGGCAGGATCCCCGTTCACGTCGATATAATCCGGAGGTGATAACTATGATTCAGGCTGTTCGTTCCTACCGCATCCCGGGCGGAGACTACTATACCCTTTACGCAAAACTTGCCGAACGTCCGCACCTGCTCATAGCAGGCGCGACAGGCAGCGGCAAATCCGTAACCGTTAACGGCATTATTTATACCCTGTTGCTTTCCCGTTCCCCGTATCAGTGTCAGTTTGTCCTGGTGGATCCGAAACGGGTGGAACTGGTGCAGTATTCCAGCCTTCCGCATACCGCCCGTTATGCTTCCGAACCTGACGACATAATCCGCTCGTTGCAGTGGGCAGTAGACGAAATGGAAAACCGCTTCCGTTCCATGCAGGCGGACCGCGTCAGGGAATATACCGGAGGCGACCTGTACGTAATTATTGATGAACTAGCCGACCTGATGACCACACAAAAGGATTCCGCCCTGCCGCTGCTCCAGCGCATTGCCCAGATGGGCCGCGCCGCGCATGTCCATCTGATAGCTTGCAGTCAATGTGTGCTTGCAAAAATCATTCCGACAGAGTTGAAATGTAACCTGTCAACCGTCCTGGGGTTGCGGACTGCTACAAAAGCACAGTCAAGGTTCTTGGTTGCCGTTCCCGGTTGTGAGTTGCTGCCCGATCCGGCCGTGGAAGGCAAAGGTTACGCCTTCCTGCGTGACGGTGCGAACATCGAGAAAAAATACATCCACCGTTACACCGACGAACAGATTGACCAGATTGTAAACTACTGGACGTCCTCCGCCTGCATTGCGGTTTAAGAAAGGAGCAAACACGATGAAACCTGATGTACTGTATGAAGAAGTCGTTTCCTTCCTGGCGACCTGCCTGCTGGGAGAAGGGGATCCGCAGCCAATGACGGCGGATGACGCCGCGTACACTATGTCCAATTGGGCAGCGGAGGACGTCGAATATCCGGAAGGCATGACGCCGGACCTGATGGCCGCAATCTGGAACTGCCTGATTCACTAATACAATAGCTGTCCTACCAGGCTATACGGGGAGAAAGGAACCTATTATGGCTAAATACTCTATGAACTCAGCCCTGGATAACGCGATGTGCCGCGCTCTTGAGATCTGCATGACCACTGACAATTTCCTGGTCAAATGGTCAGCGGACGCAGTCGCCTACTACATCAATTCAGGTCGCGCATCGACGCCCTGGGTAAAGGCGTTTTGCAGGGCCAACACCCGGAAACTGCTGGAATATATGGCAGCAGGAAACGACGGCAGCGATAAGGGCCTGCTGAAACGTGCTAATGCATATCTCAAGAAGCACAGACTGATTGAAGATTGACACCGGCCAATACTGCCGGTACAATAAATAAAAAAACGGAGGATAAGACCATGACTATTCGTGAACTTGCCCAAAATCTGATTGACCATGCGGAAGAAACGCCCAGCACAATTAACCTGGACCGCGCTGCCGAAATTATCGGATGGCTGGATCCTAGCATCGGCCTGCCGGAAGGCCTGACACCGGAAGCATTTATGGAAGCATTCAATGATATTATTGTTTCCAGTCGTTCCCATGTTGTTTTCAACGGCAAAAAACTGACGGCAGATGAACTGCTGGACGTCGTTGCTGATCCGGAAGCAGGCATTTCCTGGGACACAATCGTCAATTATATGGATGACGATATCCGTGAATACGTTCATAGAGATATTGCACCATGCAGTGAACTTGATTTCCTGAACCGGTATCTGGAAGTTTCGCCGGATGATCTGATTATCAACTGATCTATTTTTCATGAAAGCCGCTCCGCCTGGAGCGGTTTTTTTATGCATAAATCGCTGCTCCGGTCTGTAATTATAAGTGTATATTATGCGTATAATCACTGCATTTTACTGCATACTCTGTTGTTTTCGCTTATGTTGTGCCTCACCTACCGATGCATACAATATATTGTATGTCAACTATTCGCTAAACTATGCTTTCACGAATAGTTGCGGATCATGGGGCCGTTCCGGTCAGATCTGCACCATTCAGGATTTCTTTTCCGGATCAGCATCCAGCCGGTACACTGCACTCACTTTTTTTTGCAGCACAGGCAAGAGCAACCCGTCACGTCGTAGGGTATATATTATTACTTATAACGTAACAATAATATATATCTATTTCAATAAAAAACAGGGGTAGAAGGTGTGTTCTCCCCTGTTCCGTTCCGTTTTACTCATCGTCATCCGGTATGGCGTCCACCAGTCGTTTACGCGCCGTTTCTGCATCCAGATCCTGGAGCGGATTGTTTGGCGTGACAATAATCTGCTGGGTATCAGAATATTGTAGGAAGTTTTTAGCAAGGAATATACCTGCAACGGGATTGATTTTTCCGTTTAGCATGTAATCTCCCCATAATTCTTCAATAATATTGATTGCTTTTTTAATGAGGTCGGAGTGTGTTTCGCTCCGGTACTCACCTCTTTTCCACGAATTAATTGTATCTCTGCTCACACCAAGCCAATTTGCCATGCCAACAATCTGTGGCTTTCGATCATTGTCAGCGCAGTGTATGAAGTATTCGGCAATGCGTGTTTTTACCTGATCAGGGTCTGACACATCAATAGGTGGAAGGTCAAGAGAAGTCATAGCAAGACGGATAAACTTTGAGTTATCACCTGGTTGCATCAATTCGCCTCCGTCAGCAGAAAGATCACGCATCCATTTTGAACCGCGCTTCTTTTTCACAACATCAGTTATCTGCTCGTCGGACAATTCCGTTCCGTTCTTATCAGTCATATCATTTTCCTCCCTTCACGAATTTCAACTGATTCCATGGTATATCTTTGTACGGTTCCTGTGCTTTCGGCAGATCCCGTTTCGCCCTGTCAAGGTAGTGCGTAATGAGCGGATGACTGACCGGATCAGAGACAAACGATGCGTTATACTCAGCCGGAAGCTGGACGATGAAAGGCTTGCACATGAAGTTTAATACATCCTGTTCCAGATGTTTGTACCAGCGGCTGTTTATCTCGTTAATGATACGGTCATCCATCCCGTCATCACGCAGTTTAGCGAGGTTCATCAGCATGACACCAGCGTTGTAGTACGGTGGCGTATGGTCATTATTGCGTGTTTCCTGGACACCGGCAAAGTAGGCATAGGACAGATCCGTTGCCCAGATGGGTGTGATGTCATCGTTTACGATAGTATCTGGATCTAGCAGCAGGACACGGTCTTCATCCGGCAGGACTTTGCTGAGTGCTGCTCTCATGGTGGTCATATAGGTATAATAGTTGTGAATATTAGGGCCGTTCAGTGGAAAATACTTCTGACCGGATACGTTTATGATATGGAAGAAATCTGGAAGCTTATCCGGAAAAGTATCGTCCTCGGTAAGGAAGTACACCCGATCCACCGGCGTATGTGAGAGTAGAGACTTTGCAGCTGCGGAAAGCATGGGATAGTACCGACGGTTACCCATGTAAACAACTGATCTCGGCGGTGGCGTGGTATGTTTCAGCCAGTACTGAACCTGGGGGAAGTGAGACCAGTTATTAAAGCCTGCATAGTGGGTAACGCGGGTATGGTTTGTAGGTGCGGTGATTTTGAAGCCGATGTGGGTATCGTTGTAATCAGACGGAAGCTGGTTAAAATGCTGACGGCAGTGTTTTAAGAATGCGTCCTGTTCCGGATAGCGATGCGGTACGGTATTAAGTTCGTTTATGATGATGTCATCCATTTCGTTCTGTCGGAGCAGGGACAGGTTCAGCATACATACACCGAAGTTAGGGTATGGATGCCCGTAGATTTTATAAGATACAGGCTCCGTTACGGCAGCGAAGTAGGCGTCAGTGAGATCTGTTTCCCATAACGGAAGCAGCGACTCGTGAGTGATAGTATCAACGTCCATGGAAAGAATACGGTCCAGGTCAGGAAAGATCCTGGTCAGTGCTGCTCGTAGCAGGATCATATAGGAATAACGGGTACGGAAATTGGGACCGTCATGGCGGAACAAGTCCTGTTCAGACACGTTCACGGCAGTTACGTTCGCCGGTAGTTTGTGCGGAAACTTGTCATCCTCGATCAGCAGGTAGACGTGATCGAGTGGCGTGTATGCCAGCAAGGAATTATACGCAGCCGGAAGCATATCATAGAGATTCCGGGTGGCCATGAACACAACAACACGATCAGACTTGCCGGTATGAATTACAGGCGTTGGCATTGTTCAACCTCCTTTCATGAATGTTTTTTAGCGAGTGCGTCATGCAGTTCCATTACCTGGTCCCAAGACATGTTTTCGTACGTTTGATACGGTTCAAAGCATTTGTAATAGGTTATGCCTGCATAGTGGTTAATCTTAGGTTGACGTGATTCGTCTGTCAGATGGTAGTAGACAGTGTTATTGTAATCAGACGGGAGTGAGAGAGTATGTCCGTCACAGCAGACATTGAATGAATCCTGTTCCGGGAAGCCGTATCGATTGTGGTTAATGTCGGAGATAATCCTGTCATCCATGCGGTCTTTTCTAAGCTTATCCAGGTTCATCATAATGACGCCGAAATTGAAGTAGGCATGTCCGTCCTCGCTATACACGCCATGTTTTTTATCGTCTGTTTCCTGGACACCAGCAATGTACGCATCGGAAAGATCCATATCCCACAATTCAGAAACATCCTGAACCGTAATAGTGTCAACATCCAGCGAAAGAATTCTGTCATGGTCCGGGAAATACTTGGAAAACGCAGCACGGAGCAGGCACATATATGTCCAAGCTGTGTTGTAGTTAGGGCATGATTCAGTAAAATACTGCTGGTTAGACACGTTAATTGTCTGGATAATGTCCGGCAACTCATACGGGAACTTGTCATCCTCGATTAGAAAATAGACTTTATCAACATTAGAGTTGGCAATCAGTGACTTTGCTGATACGAGCATGTTTTCATAAACATGATGTGTGCCGGTGTAAACAGCAGCACGTTCTTTTTTCTTGTGTGTTTGTTTGGCGGATGAAAAATCCGGTTTGATCAGTTTGTTGTTTTTCTTTGCAGCGGTGTATTTGTTTTCAACCTGTCTGAGCCAATCCGAAACGGATAAAGACGAATTAAGCGGTGCTGTGGTCACACCGAAGTCGGAATAATTATTGATAGTAAGACTGGAATCAGAGCGTTCCACCTGACGATACGCATACTCTGCATCCTCCGGCCTTACTGACATAAAAGCTTTTTTGTGTGTCATATAGAAGTCGGCAAAGACAGGCTCCAAGGCTTTAATCTCGTCCGGAATACTGGTTCTGTTAAGAATAAAGTAGGCAAAGTATACTGCGTTCGCAATGCGTGGGATGATGTTCTTTTTCTTTTTTGTCATAAAGTCGATCAGATAGATGTTCATCATTAACGTATCACGAAGCATTCTGATATAGTTGTCAAACGACTTTGTGTGCAGGGTTGACCCTTCCCGATATGTCTGCATGTACGGGTAAACTATCTCGGTTGTGATTTTCCCGTATCTCTTTACGGAGGTTTCTTCAACGGCACACAGATAGAACAGGCAGTCCTCGCAATACTTCAGCCGTGTATCAAACCGGATGTTGTGGGATTTAACGAATTCTGTATTGAATATTTTCCCACATGTTACGCCATGATTTTCGTTAAACTTGGCAATAGTAAAATACTGATCCCTTACCTTAACTTCACGAGTATACGGCATCCAGAGAACGTCATAATTCTCATTTGGAAGCACTTTCATGATCATGCACAGACTCCAGACGTCCGAAAACATGTCATCGAAATCGCTGAACATAATATATTCGGCAGTGGATGCGTCAATGCCAGCATTACGTGCAGCTGATACACCGCCATGCGGTATGGAAATAATGTTGTACGAATAAGGAAAGTTTTCAGGAATCAGCTGTGACCAGTCAATGGCGTTTTCTGGACCGTCCTGTACAATGATAATGTGGACGTCGCTCACATCAACAAGCCGCTGATTCATAAGCATGTTAAACGGTTGCCGTCCGACTTCAACCGGCTCGTTGTAGTGTGTAATAATGATATCAAGTATTGGTTTGTGGCTGTTATTCAACGATAATCCTCCATTCTCTAAAGTGTTTTCCTTGGCATAGTATGCGTAGCACATGTCCGGTCTGCTGATGATTCTGAAGCCTGGATATCGTTCATCAAACAATGCACTCGTCAGATCATCCTGGATATGCTTTTCATATTTATTCCCATACATTTCTTCCTGGGGGAACTGAAACGGCACGGAAATAATCATATCCTTGCATCTTGGTTTGGCATATTCGATTACCTTTTGTGCGTTTTGTACACTCATATGCTCAATGACATCGCCGAAAATAATCAGATCATACCATTGATACTGAAAGTCCGCGACGTCTCCGCAGAACACATTCAGATACTTGTCGCGCAAATGGTGATATTCTATGTTCGGCACAAATATCTCAACGGCGTCCATTTTCAGATAATCGCCAAGCAGATTATACCATTTGCCGTCACAGGCTCCAACATCAAGGCAAGTGGATCCTTTCGGAAAGTGTGATTTTACCCACGAAACGATGTAGTTTTTGCCATCCTCAAAACTTGCCGTATAAATCATCCTTTCGTTTGGTTTATAAGTTTGCATATCCGTTCGCAGGCATGACCGTCACACATATCAGCTACATGAAGCTTACAGTCAATCTCAATAGATGTCAGTTTCAGATCATCATGATGCAATGTATGTACTAACAATTCCTCATTGAATGCCCAACGAGACGAATACTGCCACGGATACTTCAGATACATTCCTCTTGTTTCCGTGTATCCAGGTGTTTTTTCAAACAGCACAACTGGTTTATTGAGCAGGTAAGCGTCAAACATGATGGAAGAATAGTCAGTAATGACTACATCAGCATCAAACAGATACGGGGCAGAAGCTTCATCTCCGGGTATTGCAATAATATGTTTGTACTGTTTGCTGATAACATTCTTTGACACATACTGGTAATACCACGGATGCGGTTTAATGGCGAACACTTCATTATCTGACAAATGCTCGTCAATATAATCCAAGTCCAGTTCAAACATTGGCGTCTCGCCTTTGTCCCGGAATGTCGGCACATACAGATACGCTCTTTTCCCCGCCAGAACGGTATGCCCGTCGCCTTTCTTTTTACCGATATACTGATCGGTGCGTGGAAGTCCGAGTGGAATGATTCTTTCCTTTGGAACAAGGGTAGCTGTTTCCCAAATGCCGATGGTGCCATGACCGGCAGACACAATATAAGTGATCAATTTCGCAACGGACCTGTTATAGTACGGTGTCCCAGGCTGATCCATACAAATAGTTTTTCCGCCGTGAATACCGTGGTCAATCACGATGCATTTTCCTGGAGTGCATGACGGAAAATCGTCAATCACCATTAGATCGTACTTTCCGGACGTTACTTCTGAGCGATAGTTCGGATCGAACCAGTAAACCAGTTTCTTCTCACCGTCATACGCTTCATAGATTGCGCGAAGATTTTCAGCGCGTTCTATTGGCCGGAACGCTGAAAACAATACAGGCTTACTCATCGCTGTTCACTTCCTTCCGCTCCAGGAATCCGGCTTCCTCCATAACGGCACGGTTAGCACGGCGGATGACCATCCAGATGACTTTCACAGGCACATTATGCTTCAGTGAGTAGTCCTCCACGGCATATACGTCGTCACCCCAGCGTGAAGTATAGTAGTGTTGCAGGATATCGTGGTCGGCTGAGACAAACCGATTAAGGAAAACATGGTGGCATATGGCATAGAAACGCTGGTTTGGCAGGGATAGTTTTTCCCATTCAAACCCGTCACGCTTCAGTGTAAAGTAGACACGCCACATATGTGTTGCACAGCCGCGCCACCATTCGTTTTGTTTCATACAGTCACCTCCTTACGGGAACATGGATGCATCCAGGGATGTGTTATGCTGATCAGACAGGAGAATTATCTGCTCGTTGAGTTCTTCCAGTCTGTCCGCTGCTTCGATCACCGTCCGTGTCCGGTCACGGGAGAGCATTCCTCCTGCATCAGCCATGAGCCGGAGCCTGTGAATCAGTGTTTGTGTAGGCGTAGGGTTTCCGATTCCTTTGCTGCTCAATGTTCATCATCCTTTCTGATTATGTGTAAACGTATGTTCCGATGTGGCCACACTTGACATTACTGTCGCAGTAGATCGGATAACCAAGTTGATTTACCCGCCAGCAAAATGCAATATCCTCACCTGCCCACGGGAATGGTGCGAATGCCGGACCGTAATTATCCCATACTGCCTGGAGCAGTTTGGTACTGGTCAGTACGCATCCGAAACCGCAACCTTTGACAGTGAACAGGTCATCTTTAGGATAGTCAGTAAACTCATGGATACGCTTAACCGGATTCCCCTGTTCATCTTTTCCTGGGATATCCAGTTCGTCATAGATGACCGGTATTCCGCTGCCATTTCGCTTGTGGTACAGTCCGGTCACCATGTCAGCATTAAGTTCATCCATGTCCTTGTGCAGACGTTTAAGTGTGTCCGGCTGAAACGCCATGTCAGAATCAAACCACATGACCCTGTCAAAATTGTTTTCGATTGCAGTCAGACTGATCAGGTTGCGCGAGTCATAGATCAGACTGTTTGGTTTGAACAATACAGAACAGTCGCCTTTCTCCAGATACAATAGTGATTTGACAAATTCGACCGGAACAGTGTCCATGCATGGGATTGCAATCAGTGTTTTCATGTCATTTCACCTCCAAATTGGTACGTTGGTACGTTTTGGGTTTTGCCGAACGTACCACTTTTTTGACCCTCTAGGCCTTGATTTATCTACATCTGTTACGTTTGGTACGTTCGGTACGTTCGTTTTTTGTGCTTACGCGCGCGAGGTGCGTATTTTAATTTCTGCAATTTTGAAAAAATAATTCTCTATATATGTGTGTGTATTTTTCGTGGGACAAACGTACCAAACGTACCACATCAAGGAAATACAAGGCTTAGAAGCCTGTTTTTGTGTCACGTTTGCATTTTTTGCAACGTACCGAACGTACCACTTTTTCTTAAAATGGCATGTCCGGGTCGTTGACTTTCGTAAATTTCTCATACGCAGCACGTTCATCCTCCGTTTCTTCCTGGGGTGGGTCCGGTTCCTCGTCATCATCATCGTCCAGTATGATCGCAACGCATGGTACCCGCTGTCCGCCGATGGTTTTCTTCTTGGTCAGCCGCTTGTTGTCGCCGTAATCGTCAGCGACAATCTTGTTTTTGCGCTTGGCCCAGGTCAGGAAAGCACCCGGACTGTACCCTTCGCCGCGCAGGATCCTGTCAAATATTGAGCGGATAATGTAAACAGTGTTTCCTTCCTGCGCTCCCCACATCTCGCCGTTGTTCATGTCCTTGGAATCGAACCGGCGTGGATTGGCTGCAATGAATCCACTGAGCCATTGGTAACATCTGAAGTTAACATCTGCCTCTTCCTGTGTAACTAAGTATGGTTTTATGTCGATTGCAGTCAGATACTTCTTGTCATGGAAGATCAAAGCGTCAGCTAACCGATCAGCAGCCAGCAGCAAGGACGCACTCAGCACCTGTTTGTCCTGGATGACGCCGGAAAGTTTGGCGTATTGCTTCTTCTGCACTTCCCGGAGTGCCTCCAACGTCTTCGGATCGCGCAGTGCTTCCACAAAGATCCGTCCGGCAAAACCGTAGTTATTCTTCAGCAGGTTAGCAATGCCCCTGGCGTCCTCAAAAAGCGGCTCTCCGCCATAGTTAACCTCAATGGTACGTACGGCAGCACCACCACCGGAATTGCTCTGTACAATGGGCATTTCGCCTGTTGTAATCATGCATGTACTCCACCTTCGCTGAAGCTGGAGACCGCCTTCCTTGGCTCCCCTGCCCTTGCTCATGCCTTCGCACAGCATGTAGATAATGTCATCAAACATCCGCCTGTCGCTGATAACCTGGAGTTCATCCAGCAGCACAGGAACATTGCAGCAGAATGCGGCATACAGTTCCTGGCTGACCTTTGTTCCGCCAAAACTCTTGATGTAACCGGCCCCCATATCCGGGTTCCCCCATACGGAAGCGGCCAGCATCAGGCCGACCGTCTTGCCACACCCCTGGGTACCCCATAGATGTACGAAGAAAGGCAGCGCTCCGCACAGGGACACAATCGGTGCAGCGAATGAAGCAGCCAGAGCGATCCGTGCCGGGATGCTCCTGCCGGACCGGACTTTCCTTACGGCATCCAGCCATTTCTGAAAATCCCCTATAGGATTGAACCCGTCAAATATCCTGGAAAACTCACTGGACTCTCCGCCGTAGACTACGTCGTTGCAGAACGGTGCGAATTCTCCATTCTGGAGCCAACCGAGATGCTCAGTACTGTTCTGTACTTCCAGTTGCTCGTAGTTCATGCTCTCAATTTCAGTGATATACTTCACGATCTCTTTGGCATTTTCAGAATTAACGGCAATCCCGTTACGGGCCAGCTGGATAATCTTCTGGGCCGATGCCAGGTTCTCACGGCCTACGATGATGTTCCGCCATCTGTTTCCGCGACTGTAGGCAATTTCAAGCTTCTCTGCATTGCTGTCGATGTCGATAATGCGCTTGATCGGCATGATCGGATGGGAACACACTTCGATTGTGTCGCCCATCCGTCCGATGTATGATATTCCGCGATCATCACATGAGTATTTTCCGCAGAAGATCTGTTTCGGCTGGTCCGGAAACGCTGTGATATTGTTTCCGGGGATCATCGACAGGATCCCCTTCTTCTTTTTCTTGATCGTTGCCCTCCACAGTTTGCTGAACTGCTTAAAGCCGATATCATTTGCGCGTTTTTCCAGTTTGAATATCATCTGTTCCTGGAAGAACTCGTCTTCTATTGAATAAAGCCATTCATATACATCCTGCTCGATAAAATCCTGCTCAGTCATTTCATCAATCTTTGGCTGATATAGTTGAACGGCCTCGCTCACAAGCGACCACCTCCTTCCTTAGTCAGAATGGTTACCGTAAACCGGAAAAAAGCAGACGCAAATATATGCCGGTGGTTTTATCCCATGTTTTTTTGTCAGACATTAATGAATCATCTCCCTTACACAAGGTCTTAAATCGTATTTGTTTTATTCATAGCACTATATGGCATAAAAGTCACGCAAAAATCATTACGGATTGCTTAACTTTTCAGCTGATTCAATAGCCAGGTCAAGATAAACCTTTGCAGACTTCAATTCTTTAATATCGTTATTTTTCATCCACTTGCTGGCGTTGTTCAGCACGTTACCGAGACAGAATCCAATGAATTCCTTTGGCATAAATATATCCTGGATGTATTTTATTGGTTCAATGTATCCGTTGAGTGGTGTGCTGGCAGGTTCATAAGCAACCGGTTCTTTCTCCTTAAAAAACGTACATCCGACAGGAAAACCGCCAATGCTGCATTTGTATGCCTGCTCAAACCTGTCCGGCATTGAATAAATACAGTCGGCACACTTGAAATCTTGTTTCGGAATATAATTGCATCTTCCGTCAGTACATATTTTGCATTGATCGGCACCAGCATCACGGTTCAGGCATGTATCACATTCTTCTTTAATAAACATACGTTTTTTGTCTCCCAGACTGGTTATCTTAATTCCTTCTTCGTTGTTTTTCATGCCACTCGCTCCTTTTACGGTTTAGCTTTTATCGTCAATATGGCAGGATTTACAACTCCGTCCCCTTCGTATCCGTATTCTTTGTTGTGCCATTTTCTAAGTATTTCGCCATATTCCCAACACGCAGAAAGAATATGCACAGCGCAACCATACATAAACCCGGTAATGCCTTCCGTGTCAGCTTCGCGGCTTCGTATTTCAAAATTCGCTATAACCGCAGCAGTTACATCACCGCAGGCATTTATATCTTTTTCCATTAACTCCGCCCAGCGTTCTGCATAGGTGTAGACAGCTTTTCCGTAAGGATCCTGATTGTTGTCTAACCCTTTCTGATATTCTTCTTCCATTCCAGGTCTTATTCTCATGATTTTTCAGCACTCTCCTGTTCAACCATTTTTGCACCGCAATGCGGACAGTAATTCATGCCATTCTGCCACGGTGTACCTTCAACCGTCATCCACGACTCGCCACATGCAGAGCAGTCATAGTATGTGTCCATGTTGTAGTCTTCTTTTTCGATCCAGTGTCCTGTTTTCGGTTCATATTCTTTCAGCAGAACAAGCGCATCACGGTCGATAAATAATTTGCACTCAATCGTACATTTATCACACACACTGTATGGACATTCAAAACATCCAAGACCCGTTGTGCAATGTTCAAGCCCTTTGATAACCTTATCTCTGTCAATCATTTTTCTTCACCCCATCCGCACAGAACCACTCTTCGTGTACCGGAAAGTATCCGTCTTTGATAGCACACTGAAACTTCCAGATTTCTGTTGTTGCATCGTGAAATGCTTCGATGATCCTGCTCTCATCTATCATCGCAGTCTTCCTCTTTTCTCACACCATCAGCACAGTACCAGTCAGGCCCTTTTGTCGGACATGTCTCTTCACAGTTCAACCGTGGATTATGGCACTCATAGCTTTCCGATCCATCTTCAGGCCATATTCGCTGGTGAAAATCCGTCCAGTAAATCACATGAAAATACTTGCAGAACTGGCACCTAACAACATCTGTTTGCAGTTTCAGCACATCAATGGCTTTCACGATGTTCGACATTGCTCTGGCCTTTGGCGTCCCTGTTGGATTTGGACGTTCTCGGATGTATTCCCATGTATATTCAAGACCTTTTATAATTTTTTCTGTGTCCATGCCATTATGATTCATTTGCTTCCTCCGCAATTTTCTTCTTCTGGTCCACCAATTCACCTATCGTAGGAAATACGCCATGAGCATCAAAGTATTTTTCAACAAAATTCGTCAGATCCACATTAGTACGTATCGATGAAGTAGCAAAAGGATAGTCATGTTCCAGATTTCTGTGCCGTTTACATTCCTCGTCCAGTTTTCTGATCAGTTCTTCCCTGGTTGTGCCATGCTCATACAAATAATCGGCAAACTTGTCATACACGATCTTACTCAGCAGTCCGCTGCGAATTCCATACCGTACAATACTCTTGTATAACCTTGTATTATCCGTATCCACAGTAAACTCAAAGCAGTCGAACCATGACGCTTTGTATATATGCGGAACGACAGGCTTTTTGCACATCATTAAATCACGCAATTTGTTATACTGGTAATCATACCGAACAAGCACATATTGTTTCTTTGTTATCGTGTTATTGCTGTCTACTGCGTATTCTTCCACTTCGCGATTCTGATCCTGCAATGCATACAGCCGTGCCTGTTCCCGATCAGCGAAGATCCGCTCAATATGGTAATTAGAATAATCACCTGCTGTTACCACAAAAACCTTCATGTGTTCTTTTCCTTCAATCTTGCGGAGCGGACAAAACCATGCCCTTTCTTTGGGCCATGAAGGCTTGCCCTGATAGCAGTTAAAGAACTTTATGTCAGCAATGCCACATCCCTGTGGAGTGCCATCAGAATCTCTTCCCGGAGGAGTTCCAAAGTTCCTGAACGGACACACATGACACCCGTCCGGAAGTTTCATTCCTTCAATCAATATCATTCCGTAATCATCCAGCTTTCCGGCAGAGACTCAACCCACTCACGAAAAATCTGCCATTCCCGTAATTTGTGTCCTTCCCGCTGGCGGTAGATGTTCCGCAGTGCAGCGTATGACATCATCACAGTACGTTTCTGAAGGTAACTTTGCGGAAGTTCCTGGATAATTCCGCGCCAAAGCGTTTTCTTCATGTCCGGATCTGCTTCTGCTCTGTACTGGTCCATTACGTTATTGATGTGTGATATAATCTGCCACAGGTCGAGATTTTCAAAGCAGTCACGTTCAAAATCTCCAACCGTCAGCGGACGTGCCATCAGTTTATGCATGGTAGAGCAGGAATTCTTTTCGACACCCAGCCTGTAAGTGTCAAACTCCATCCACCAGTAGCGTGGAGCAGTGATGTCTGCCCATACCATGATCTGCCTCATGTGTTTGCAGTGTTCCGGGCCTGCTTTCTGAAGCTTGGTTGATAATCCACTGTCTGCATCGCCGATTTTCCAGTCCAGAACGGTCTCAATGCCATACCGGTTGACATACGTAGTGTATCTGTTATCCGACTTATCCCAGCTATCTAACGGATTCCGCATTCCATGAAGTGCCGACCGCAGTCCGGCAAACTCCAGCGTTTCAATCTTCATGCCTGTCCTCCTTCAGTTTCTTCCGTCTTTCCTTTTCCTTGTGCCTTTTCTGTAACCGAACATACCTGTACGCAGCCAGTGTCGGACGCTGAAGCAGGTGATCCATAGCACCACTGCTGATCCGACATGTGAACGATACATAACCGCTGCAATCAATCGCATCTGCACTATATCGTGCATCCTGACCTTCAAACTTGTATTCGCCCATGTCAATAATGCGTTGCAAGGTATCCAGATTTATGCGCTCACTCATGCACGTAATCACCCCATCCGTCAGTGACGTCGCCGTAACTCAGCGCACCCTGTTCCGGATCAGCCACCAACACAACATTTGTGTAATGTGTCAGATAATACTTTCCGTTGACAAGCACCTGGACCGTATCACTATTGTCATAGTCCCGCCACTGGGTAACGGCACCGCGCACAATTTCTTTCCCACCCAAAACGATATAGCATCCAGTAAATGTCTGCACGTCCTTGCCGCCAGTGATTCTGTTGCCGGTCTTGTGCTGGTCAGAGCAACTGGCTAGAAGACTAATGCAGAATGTAAGAGCCACAATCAGAATGGCAACTTTGGTATAACGAAACTTTTTCATTAACTTTGCCTCCTGTTTGGTTTATAATCTTCAAATTTTGTAACCGTTTTAAATATGATCCGATTGTTGCACCAGCGTTGTAAGTCTCGCACTTCCTGCGGTGCGGATGGTTTGTTGTACACCATCACATACGGATCGTATCCAAGGTCGCGCAGCGTATAAATCCGGTAAAGGTTCTCTTCCATTGTGCTGCCGAAGTTTGTCAGGCAGTATACAATCTTCCGCCTGTGATCCTTAATCCTGTAATGGTTTGAAAACATGCGAAACCGTTTTTCCAAATCATCCTTTGGGTTATCCCAGGCAAAATGCACGATGCCAATCTTCATCCGGTTCAAATCTTCAATATCTTCTTCGTTAATTAACCGGATATCCAATCCTTGGGTGAAATCAATTTGAACCCCTGTTTCACGATACTGTCGCATCAGATCACGCTTTTCCCTACATGCGGTAATGTTAGGGTCCAGCACTTTAATCTCTTTTTGTCCGCACCAGAAGTCGCTGACATCTGCAACTTTCTGGGAGCATCTGCCTTCCTTTTTCCCAACAATACAGAATGCACACCCTCTTGGACACCCGCGTGACGTCATGGAAACAGCAAAGTCAAATTGCGGATAGATACTGTAGTCAGGAAACATCTTTTCCATTTCCGGTGGAAGTTCTGTGTTCTTTGATTTATCAAATGTTTCCACCCCCCCCTGTAAAGAAATTGCGTATCCGGTTCCGCCTTTGATCACTTTGTCTGCATTCATCGGTTCAGGCACGTCCGGAGAATATGCATCACTGAATACTTTACTCATATAAACAATGTCGTAATGGATTAAGTCTGTCCACCACCATTCAACCTCATCTCCACGAGCCTTGTGATATGCAGATATCCGCATCAACGCCAGGTTTGGGAAATTGTGTCCGTCAACGTCTATAAGTCCGATTCGCATTTAGAAACTCCTACACATTCGCAATCGTCCGAATCTGCTTCATCATGCATACGAGTTGAAACAACCGTGCAAACTCTGCAAACCCAATCGAGATCGTTGCAGAATTGTTCTCATGCATTTCGTCCAGTTTTTTGTTCATATAGGCATATAAATCGTCCATATTTTGTCCTCCTTTTTTCTCCCCGCCTGTTTCATCCATAAATACAGTCCAATCAACTTTATTTCCACACTCTTCGCAACACTTTTGCGAAAATGCAATGGGATATGCACAGTATCCGCATACCCATCCGTATACCGTGTCGTTGTCCTTCATCGGTTCATACTCTTTCATACTGTCCCTCTTCTATATCAGCAATCAATCTGAAGAATATATAGAACTGTTGCGGTACGACTGCGTTTCCGAGGCACTTAATTCGGTCCACCCTATTGGGTACCCCATCAACCACTCGATCCACGCTGGGTTCATTCGGCCAATTGTCCCACGGGGAGTGGCTTCCAGGAGTTCCATTAGTTGATGTCTGTAGTACCCCCCCCTATAAATCTGTTGATTGGAGACCCTTTGTAATCGCTTGATCTCGGCGTCGGAATCAGTCCCGTAAACGCCTTCTGATATCCCATCAGCCATTCCAGCAGTTCCGGATTTGTCTTCCCGCCGTTTCCCTGTGAAAGTTGTCTGCGTTCCGATTCCGTTATCATTCCTTTCTCTGTCATCCGCTTCAGCATCTGAAAATTTCCAGTTCCCCCGCAGAGTGCTGCTCCTGTTGATGGCGTAGGCCAGAATAGCGACTCGTTCTCGCTTGTGCGGGGCATCGACACCACAAGCCGGAATAATAAACGGTTGAGCGGTGTAGCCTTCATTTTCCAAGTCAGAAAGCACCGTGTCGAGTGCCATATTGACGATTCCAGGCACATTCTCACCAAGGACCCAAGTGGGCCGGAGTTCTCGTATAACTCTGAGCATTTCCGGCCAGAGGTAACGGTCATCGTCTTCGCCTCCTCGCTTCCCGGCAAGACTGAAAGGCTGGCATGGAAATCCTCCGGAAATAATGTCAACTGTTCGTAAGCCTGTTCTTTCATAAAAACTCTCTTTCGTCAGCGTCCGAACGTCTCGCCATCTAGGCACGTCCGGCCAGTGCTTTTGTAGTATTTTTGTTGGGTAGTCTGCCCATTCGCATTGTCCGACTGTTTTGATTCCAGCCATCTCGGCAGCGATGTCCAGACCACCAATCCCACTAAAGAGTGAAAGGTGTGTCATTGTCCATTCACCCTCACCGGCAACACGAGCCTTAGTCCGACATCACCCTTCCCCTGCACTACACACGGACTGCTCGGCGTATTGAACTGTATGGTCACTTCTTCTGTACCGATACTGCCCATGGTTTCCATCATGTACTTCTGGTTAAAGGCAATCTTCAGACCGTCGCCCTGTGTCTGGCACGGGATCTCCGCTTCATAATCTGCCTGTTCGCTGTTTCCGCTCACGGTCAGCACATCGCTGTTCAGTACAAATTTCACAAGCTTGCCGGTACTGCATACCACCGCACTGTTCTTCAGTGCCGTTTTCAGCTGATCCGCACTGATCAGGCACTCCGTCTTGAACTCCTTCGGCAGAATCCGCTGATAGTCAGGAAAATCTCCGACCAGCAACGGGCAGGAAATCCTCATCCCTTCCGTGCTTGCCTGTATCCGTGTACCATCCGACCGAATCGTAATCTCTTCACCGCTGACAGTACTGTCCTTAATCAGCCGCATGAACGTGCCGGGGACAACCATTTTGAACGCTTCCCCACTGCACTGGGCAGTTTCCAGAGCCATCATGAACCCGTCCAGTGCAACCATCTTCAGGCCGTACTCGCCGACCTCGACATTTACGCCGGTCAGTGTAATTCTTGCCTGTCCCTGATCGTCGCTGATGGCGTGTTCCACACCGCCGAATGCCTTGCTGAACTCTTCCGCTTTTATGACCGTGCTTTTGCCTTTATCGACACTGGCAAACGCAGGAATCTTCGCTTCGACAATCGGAAGCCTTGTCCGACCTGCACCCTTGATCGTGCAGACACGCCCTTCCGTAATGATCTCCATCTCACCCTTGCACAGATTGCAGACCTTGCCGAAGGTTTCGCCGTCCACGCAGAAGGCTTCGCCGTCGCCACCCATGACCGGCGTGGACATGACTGCACTGAACTGCCCGTTTGTGCCACGCATGGTCAGCAGATTGTTGTCATAGATGATTTCAATGTTTCCGTACTGCTGAAGACGGGAGTCAATGCACTTGCCAAGCGTCTTCATCATGCGGTTCAGTTCCGAACTGTGGATCTTGATTCTCATTTGTGTTCCTCCTAGCACTATTTGCGTTACTTGTATTGAAAAAAATTAGTCGCAGGTAGTTCCGACACTCAGATAAGCCGCTTCATCGTCAAACCACATGCCGTAGACGCCGTATCCGCAGCCAAGCCGTCTGCCCTCGCCGTCATTTCGGCTGTTGAGCATTTCAAGTAGTTTGTGTTCAGCCTCCAAATGCTCCATGCTCTTCAGTTCCGAAAGTTCGCCGTCGTTGAATCCTGTAATTTTGACATGATCCAGACCATTGGTATATCTAAACCGTTCCATTTTCAGTTTCACCAAGATTCCTCCTTTTCCACTCTTCATTGAGATAGTCGTACACGCCGATCAACAGGAAGTGTGCCAACTGATTCTGACCGTCCGCTGCGTTCTTCAGATCATTGGAAGCCTGTTCCCACCAAGCGAGATCACCCGGCGGGAAGTGCTTATTGAGGAAGTCGAACGCACAACGAAAGGCTTTCTGATGTTCTGCGTAGTATTGTTCCGGTGTTAAACTTGCCATGCGGCACCTCCAATCTCTATTTGCGTTTATGATAGCACATTTAGCTGTTCAAGTAAACTACTGTTCTTCCAAGAGTCTGTTCACGACTTCCAGCACATCGCATCCACGCATGGCCTTCTTCGCCTTTCTTACAGCTTCAGTGATTTCCATTTCCGCAATCCTGGATTTATACTCTTCCCAGTAGTTTTTAGTAATCAGATCGTCAATCGTTACGCCCAGGAAGTCAGCGATCATGTGGATTTTGATGATGTCCAGACCTTTCCCGCTTTTTGCCACTCTTGAAAGATATCCATTTGACATGCCGCAACTATGTTCAAGATTATCTATTCTGATCCCGTTCATTTTTGCGATAGCTTTTGCATTAAAGTACAGTTTTTCACGGTCATTCATTTGCTCAAAGTCTTTTTCAACACCAGGCTCCGGTTGCTTTACCCTTTTTCTCTGTGCCTGGATCTGCTTTTTGTGAGACTGATAATATTCTCGCATGTATTCATTCCGTTTTTGTTTGTCCATATTAGACATACGCTCCTTTCGCAAAGTATGTTCAACCCCAAGTATCATCGCCCCATACGATTTCAAACCGTCCGACCGGACAATTTCTTGAATTGTTGCATTCATCCATCAGCACCAATGACCCATCTTCTTGAATCGCAAAACCTTCCATGTCGCAATAAATCAAACCTTTTGCCCAATCTTCATGCAATGCGATTGCTTCTAAATCTGGATACTCTCCGGTTTTCACATCTATAACAGTAAATGAATTTTTGCTCATTCACTTCACCGCCTCCTACCTGATAACCAGTTTCCAACTGCGCTGTAATATGTTGGTTTTTCCTTCATTTTCTTCTCCCTGACGGTAATAACGATAAGCCCAATTACGCAAGCAACTGCCGCAACCCCTAATACAATAAAGGTAATTATGGTTTCACTCATTCCACATCACCGACCTTCTCTTTATGTCGCAGATTGCATGGTTGGCATATCAGCAAATTGGCCACCATCAATCAGTAGTTTTTGTTCGCAACAACAGGCATTTCTCGCTAAATAATTCAGTAATATTTTTTCTCTGTTCGCTGATGCATTGTAAGCATCTCTAATCGTGTTAAACGCTTCAATAAAATGCTCTTTTATCTTTTCCTGCTCTTTCAGCAGAGCAAGGGCATCGTTTATTGCATCAATATGCGGTGATGCACCTCTATCAGACCATTCTTTGTCCTCAAGATACCGTCTTGCGTCATGCAAATCTTTGATAACCTTCTCCCGGCCTGCCATCTACTTCACCAGCCTTCCGTGTGTTGTTGCCTTTAAGTTACTTTCTGTTTGTATTTAATAGTGCATTGCCCACCGCTTTTGTTTTCTGTAATAGTGTATTCCATTCGTATCATCTTTTCTCCGCATACTGGACAAACTGCATTCTGATAATATCCAAGCGAATTACAGTTGCACGTTTGACAATAATACACTTCCGTTCCGAATTCTTTGTCTATCGCAATATCATTGTTCATCGCTATCGTCCTTCCCTAAAAATGAACCACACCATTTGCAATATGTTCCAACAGGTCTTTCGGAATATCTTCCGCACACAGAACATTCACAATGTGTTGAGGTATCTGGGTCACAGGCTTGCCATAAAGTTATCCATTTACCTTGTTCGACTTTTTTATTTATTAGTTCACCAACACGGTCATCTATTCTGCACACCATAGTCAACGTGACGATTCCGATTGATACAGCCAGTCCAATCAGCGTACATACAAAAATAAAACTTACTTCATTGTTCATGTTCTCACCGACCTTCCATCCGTTTGTGGCACTCTATGCAATCATTGATTCCTTCTGGCAGACAATCCTCGCAATCAGGATTCCATTTCATGTCATACGGAATTGTTGGCTGTTCATTAAGTATTCTTGCTAAATCTTCGGCTCTTATCATTACAATGCCGCAAATATTTTCTAGATACTCCGCTTTAACACGAATAGCATCAACATCAATCAATCTCATTCCCACTTCACCAACCTTCCTGCTTCGCAATACTCTCCTTTTGCAAGCTAATCCCATTTAACAGGTTTTCCACATCGTTCACAGTAATTGCTCCGATCCCGTTTATTTGAGCCGATTCTAATTCCTAAACCACAAGCACCACACCATGCTCGTCTACGTGCCATTCTTCCATTCGTGCATCTGTATGCTTCACTAATGTGTGGTTTCACTGCTTCCTGCTCTTTCAGCGGACAATACTCCGGACGTCGCTCTCCTTCGCATACTTGATCATTCCAATCATCTTTATGAATTTCCCACTCGTCTTCTTTCATTCCGTTGCACCAGCAGAAATCATAGTTCAGCGGACATACGTCACATGCTTCTGGCATTGGCAAATCAATCCGAATCATCTTCGCAATGCTCCTGCTTATCTCTCTTAATAATCTCGTACCGATACCGATCCTTGTCCGGCACCAGCGCAACCATCTTGTCCGGATTCTCTTCCTGCCACAGGTTCAGCAGAGCCAGACATGCTTTCAGCGAATCATCGCTCGGTACCATCCTGATCTCAACCGTCATAGAACTTGAAGCCATTGCTTATCCTCCTTAATACAATCCATCATGCAGTCATCTGCAAACTTTCTCGCCTTCGGTAACAACCGCACTGCCGTACAGAACGCATCGTTCCACGGTTCGTCCGGTCTGGTGGGCATATTTCTGTCGCGCTGTTCTTCCAGGATCTCCACAATTCTGCCAGCCGTAAGTGTCAGATCAAACTGCATCTTCTCTTTCCACTGCTGAAACTCAATGGCATTCTTTCGCAAAATTTGGGCCATTTCAGCCTGCCTGCGCTTGTCATCGTCTATTCGTCCATCCAGATCCAGACCTAGGCGGAAGGTGTCATTAAACCACGATATGGCGTCACGGAACGACAATGAGTAATATTGTTGGGCCAATTTAATCACGTCGCCGGTCTCGTGACATACGAAACAACTGAACCCACGGTTTCCTGGAAACAACTTCATGTTCCTGTCTTTTCCGTTGTGAAACGGGCAACTGCACCGTCCGTGCTTGTCCACGTTCAGACCGATTGCCTGTCCTACATCCAGTGCTGATACCGTCTCTTTGATCGTCTGGGCCGCCAGCGTAAGTTTATTCATGCAAACACCCTGTTAATGACCGTCACCATGTAGAATGCCGTCACGGCCACGGCAACCATACAGAACAGAATACTGCCGAGCCGGTGCCGTTCATGCCAGAAAACAAGGAATCCGTACATCAGTGCTACATCCAGCAAGACAACCGTAATGCCAAGAAACACAGTGATCGCAATCTCAAACCAGTTCATCTTTCAATCTCCGCTCCCATTTTTCTGTAGGCTGTACACCGTTTCTTCCATGCACCGACACAAAATCCAATGTTCTCGTCTACGAAATCCAGCACCACCGGTATGTCCTTGTCTTTGGCTGTCCGCCTAATCCGTCCGACCGCCTGGGTGATGATCGCACTGTACTTGCATGGCGATGCGAGGAACAGCCGGTCCAGGCAGGGAATATCGAGTCCTTCTTTGCTGAGAGAATAAGAAGAAAATAAGTACTTCTTCTTCCCTGTCCTCATGTCTTCCAACCCTTGTTCCCGTTCAGCCTTGGCTTTCTTCGACTGCATTTTCCCGTTGATGAATACTGCTTCCTTCCGCATGTCTGTCGGCAGCATCCACATCAGTTCTTCCAGTTGTGCCAGCCGGTCACTCAGGATCAGACAACTGTGTCCACGGTTCTGCTCAATTTCACGGCAGATGATGTAATTCCGTTTGTTGTCCGTTGTCAGATGCTCAATCAGTTTTGTGTAGTTAATCGTCCCGTCCACATTCAGGCAGTCTTCTGTAATGTCCGTGTCAGTTTCCACTTTGCGGATCTTCACGCTCATGACCTTATCAGCAATGGCACTGTCCGGAACCTCGTATGCCACGGTGCCGATCAACGCAAATGTCGCCTTGATCAGTCCATCACTTCTTTCCGGCGTGGCAGTCAGACCGTATTTGTGCCTTGCTGCCAGATGATTAAACACTTTCTCATACCGTGTAAATGACGATGCACTGCTCGACACCCTGTGGCATTCGTCTACGATCACGACATCCCAGTAGTCACGAAACTGCTGCAACTCCAGGTTTGCCATCGTCTGCAC
>Ga0310786_10003136_pt1 | contig 24340 bp, 22 predicted proteins | sample AusTroGonzalo_MG_FD_203881 | JGI IMG/M metagenome (GOLD analysis project Ga0310786, IMG submission 203881) | Bovine rumen microbial communities from tropical cattle in Woodstock, Queensland, Australia - Gonzalo_03 (v2) (version 2) | ecosystem: Host-associated > Mammals > Digestive system >...
CGATTCCGGGCTCGCGCCTTTACGTGGCAACGGCATGCAGCCATCATTCGCTCATTCGCGGATCGCTGGTGCTTATCGATCCGTCCGCCCACGACGACGGCGGCATGGGCCAGCTGCGCCGCCTTACACCAGATCAGCTTTTCCCCGAATCGGAGACGACCGACGGCATGAGCAAGAACTCGGGGGCATACGCCACCGACTGGCCGCTTTCGGAGAAGTACCACATCTGCGTCTACGACGGCTACGCAAACTGCCAGTACCCGGACAGTCCCACGGACATGCTTCGGAGGAAATACGACGTGACGCTCCTTGATGCCTTCGGCAACAAGATCTGCATCTACTCGCATCCCACGATCTCGTGCTTCGACCCCATGCCATTGCAGGCGAGGCCTCGTCCGCCGGTGATTCCGCACAAGACGCTCACGGGGCGCCCTGTAGACGCTCATGGACGCAAACCAGACCCGATACCCGAGGCCGAACTGCCGAAGACGGCCGTGGTGCAGCTGATGAACGTCTACAACTCGCGCTATCCATTCCCGGAGGATGCATCAAAGCGCGGCACGATAAAGTCTTTGCGCATCTGGGAGGTTCTCCCGAAGACAATGCCATTTGTGGGCATGCCAAGAATCGGAGCGTGCGACCAGACACCCGGCCGCCAGTGCCTTGGCACTGTGCCGGTGGAGGCTGACGGAAGCGCCGCCTTCGAGGCGCCTGTCGGCGTGCCGCTGTACTTCCAGGCGCTTGACGCCGATGGATGCGCCGTGCAGACGATGCGGTCTGACACATACGTCGCTCCCGGCGAGACCCTCACCTGCAATGGCTGCCACGAGAGCCGCGAGGAGAGAATGCGCGACGCGACGGGTCCTACGCCGGCGGCGCTGAAGCGCGCACCGTCGCGCATCGCCCCCGAACCCGACGGTTCAAAACCATACAACTATCCTCGCCTCGTGCAGCCTGTCCTTGACGCGAAATGCGTGTCCTGCCACGGCGAAAACCGCAAGGAAGGCATGCCTGATCTCCGGCGCGGCGAATTGGCGCGCAACCCGTTCGGATTCCACACGTCGTTCTGCGAATTCGTTTCGCGTTCGCTCATTGAATTCTATACGGACAACTATTCCGGCCCGACATGGGACAAGTCATGGCGCCAGCGCGATGCGTTCGTGCAGGCGTATTCGATCCCCGGCGAATCAGGGGCGCGCGCCTCCCGCCTCTACAAGATGCTGAAGGCCGGGCACAAAGGCGTGAAGCTGACGGACGAGGAAATGCGCCGCCTTGTCGTGTTCATGGATTCAAGCGGAGCGTACATCGCCCACGATTTCGATGCGGTGGCCCAGAAGATGGGCAAGGTGGTTGAACCCGTTCCCGCCAATGCCAAGCAGGTGTGCCTTGGCGAAAACAAGCTCGAAGGCCCTTGGCGCGTCGATTTCGATAAAGACGATTTCCTGACGCTACGTTCAGTTACGATGCAGACGCTCGTTCCATGGTGGGCGGTTTTCGATGATTCGCGCAAGAACCATTCGGCCAAGGCGCGGTACTTTTCCGGCACGGCGACATACCACATGAAATTCGTCGTTGCGCCTGAGTGCGTTGGGCGGCAGCTCGCGCTCGACCTCGGGCGCGTCGAGACGCAGGCCGTGGTGCGCGTCAACGGCTCGCTTGCCGCGAACCTCAATAGTGCACCGTTCCTCGCAAACATAACGCCGTTCGTGAAGCCTGGCCTTAACGAGCTGGAGATAACGGTGAGAAGCTCGTCGACGAACAGCCGGATATATTGCGCGACGGTCCCCAAGGGCGAACGTCGCGGGCATAAGGAGCCTGGCATATTTCCTGAAACGCCCTTGGTTGACAACGGTCTTCTCGGCCCCGTCATTCTGAAGGTCGCGCAATAGGGAATGCGATCGGCACCATGGTGGGACACCCGATTTGAACACGCAACGCCAGACAGAAGAACCTTTAGATGCGCTTTTGCCGCATCGTCCGCCGATGGTGCTGATCAATGGCGTCGAGTCGTTCGATCAGGAGAAGAAATCTCTGGCGGCCTTTGTCAAGATAACACCCGAATCTCCGTTTTTCGTGACGAGCGGCGAATTAGTCGGCGACGGCGGCGAGCGTAACTCGGGCGGAGTCCCCTCATGGGTCGCTATCGAATACATGGCGCAGACCGCAGCCGCGCTCGTCTGCCGTATGGAACACGTTGAGAATCCCGGCGCGCCCTCGAAGCCGGGGCTTCTGCTTGGGACGCGCCGCCTTGTCCTGGACCTGCCACGTTTCGATGAGGGATCGACGTACCATGTGCGCGCGGAGTTGGCGTATTACGATGCCGCAGTGGCGGCGTTTGACTGCAGAATCGCGGATGATTCGGGCCAAGTCGTGGCGACGGCCATGCTCAATGCATTTCGTCCGGACGACATTTTTTCGTTCCTTTCGTCTTTGTGATCGCAATTTCAATTTCGGCCAAAGAGACAACTCGTAACAGGACAACAACATGAAACGTGTATTGGTGACGGGCTCAAGCAGGGGCATAGGAAAAGCGGTGGCGCTACGTCTGGCGAAAGACGGCTTTGCCGTTGTCGCGCACGCGGTCAAGAACGCAGATGCGGCACGTGCCGTCGCCGAAGAGTGCGCGGCCTTGTCCGGAGAGCCTGTGCAGGCACCGCTCGTGTTCGACGTTGCGGATCGTGCCGCGGCCGCGGGCGTCATTGAGGCCGACATCGCCGCAAATGGAGCTTATTTCGGCGTCGTGTCAAACGCCGGGATCGCGGCCGACGCGCCTTTCCCCATCCTTGAGGGAGACATGTGGGACCGGGTCATAGACACCGATCTCACAGGTCTTTACAACGTCTTCAAGCCGGTTGTGATGCCAATGATCAGCGAGAGGATAAGAGGACGGCTCGTGGCCATCTCGTCGGTTAGCGGGATTGTCGGCAATCGAGGGCAGGTGAACTATTCCGCGGCCAAGGCCGGCATAGTGGGCGCGGTGAAGGCTTTGGCCGTTGAGCTTGCGAAGAGGAACATCACGGTGAACGCCGTTGCGCCTGGAGTCATAGAGACGGACATGGCGGCGTCAATTGAGGAGGCGGAGCTGGTGAAACGGGCGATCCCCATGCGCAGGTTCGGCCGGCCGGAAGAGGTGGCGGCAGTCGTGGCGTTTCTTTTCCGGGACGAGGCGGCATACGTCACGCGGCAGGTGATCTCCGTCAACGGCGGCCTTTGCTGATCGTTACTTGGAGGTTTCCCATTTTTGAGAAATCTCTGGGGATTCCAAACGATGTTTTTACGTCACGGACGGCTGATTATTTGGTATAATTCGTTGCCTGCGGAGGACAGAAACGCGGCCCTTGCGGTGTCGTTGAATCGATGTTGGCGAACGATAGAAGGAGAAAGTCATCATGAAGGCGATTTTGGAGATAGCTTTGGCACTTGCGGTCTTTCAGGCGGCAGGGCAGAGTCATTATCGCGTCCGCGGAGGACAACCTCCGCATGGGCAGCATCAAGAATTCCATGGCGGCGGATTCCGTCACGGTCCCGGCTTTGGCGGCACTTCGGCTTTCCGCAGGTCTTCCGCCTTCGGGCCCTGGGAGGGGAGCATATCATATGAGCGCAAGAGGGCCGAGGCGTATGAGAAGTCCGCGAATTTCCAGGCGAAGCAGAATGCGATGTTCCAGCAGGATGCGATCAACTACGAGATTGAGCGCAACCGCGCCCGCTTCAGGGTGGATCGTCGCCAGGCTGAACGCGAGGCGGATTTGAGGGAGGCCAAGGCGGAGGCAAAGTCGGCGCGCTACGAGGCGGAGCTTGACAGACGCGAGATACTGCAGGAGAATCGAGACACCATTCGCCGCCGGGCCGCCGAGCAGGAGGCCAGAAGAGGCTGGTGAGCCGAAAGCCGAAGATCGGGAATCGCGAATTGAGAGCCGACGAGCAGAAAAGAGGGGCGATATGCCATGTGGTGGCGGGGCCGAACGGCTCCGGCAAATCCACTTTTGCGCTAAGATATCTTCCCGATTGGGCAGGCTCGATCGAGTATGTAAACCCCGATCTCGTCGCACAGGGGCTGTCGCCCACCGACATTCGGCTCTCTGCCATGAAGGCCGGCAAGCTAACGCTTGAGCGCATATGCGAGATCATAGATTCCGGCGAGTCTTTTGGATTCGAGACCACGCTCTCTGGACGTGGGCACCTGAAGCTGCTGGCAAATGCCAAAGCCAAGGGATATTCCATAAATCTCTATTACTTGTGGATGCCTGAATCCGCGATGCTTCCCGTTCGGATACGGCACCGGGTGCTGGACGGCGGCCATGACGTTCCGCGCGACGATGTTTTGCGCCGATACGAGAGATCGCGCGAAAATCTTCGCGAGTACATGGCGCTTGCGGATAAGGTTTATATCTTCGACTCCACAAGACCGGTGTTTGATCTCGTCTGGCGGCGAAACGGCGTGGAGATGGAGATTGACGCAGTTCGTGCGGCGGCAATGCGCGAAGGAGGGTGGCTATGATGGACAGGAAGGACTGGCCGGAAGACGCGCGTCACGTCCAGGAGGCGGCGGATGAGGCCACATGGGACGCGCTTGAACGCTATCGCGACACTGGCGAGATGGTGCCGATAATGAAGGACGGCAAACTAGCCCTGGCCACTGTCGACGAGGCCATGCGGATGCGCGACGACTACGAGGAGCGAAAGGCGGCGAACGCGGCCTGGCGCCGAAAGAATCTCATCGATCAATTCGCCGCTGCCGGACTGGAGCTAACGCCTGACGTGTGGGAACGTCTTGCGGCAGATCGCCGCCAGGCTCTGGAGGACGACCTCGCCTGGATACATCCCTAGCCCCCCAAAAGTGGTTACAAGGAGACTTCGGAATGGATATCGCCATGCCTGCGCGGATGATGCGCCTATGGACGGCGAGAACACGAATTGCGTGCTCCTGGCGGTACGAGTATGGTTTCAACTCTTTGCTTCTTGCAGAAAAGTATATGCCCGCTGGATTGCTTGCCACGACCAACAGTTTATTCCGTGATTACGATTCATCCGACCGTTCATCTGGTTTCACTTTCTCCGTCAACGACGAAACTAAAGGCAGCATCGGTTACAACTACGATGACGACGGCGACCTTGTGCGTATCGCTGCCACCAACGCCGCCAGGCGTTCCTTCTCCGTTGCCTACACGAACGCCGCTGGACGCAACTACGGTTACACAATTACCACGCCGGGCGGCGATGTGATCCGCCGCGTCGTCGAACGCGACCAGTTCCTCCGCAGCCTCATGACGAACTGTGCAACTTACTTCAATTCGTCTTTGGTTGATTCCAATGTCTATGTTTTCGACGAGCTCTTGCGCCCTGTGGAGCGTACCTCCAGTAGAACGGGCGGCCCGCCCGTTCATTCCGCATTTGCCTACAACGAACGCTCCGAAGTCCTCTCCGCCGCCATCGGCACAAATCTCTTCGCCCATGCCTATGACTGCATTGGCAACCATACACTCCATGCTGCCAACGGCGTCACCAATGCATACGAGCACAATTCGCTCAATCAGTATGCCGCCGTGTTCGACCCAACAGAGCCGATAGCGACGCAGTATGATCTGGAATACCATATCGACGGCGGAATGACGACGGACTGGGAATGGAATTTCGAGTATGACGCGGCAGATAGGCTTTCGTCGGTTTCTCCTACTTCCCTCGAGGATGGTGCTCTGCGTGTGCTGAACGAATACGATTATCGTAATCGGCGCATTCGGAAGATCGTCCAGCAGCTGACGATCACCGTTCTGCCGCCGCCATTGTCGCCGATCGAAACTCACACATGGAACACCATTGAGACGCGGACGTTCGTGTACGATGATTGGAACCTTATTCACGAGACCATACTTGAGATCGACGGTGGGACATCCAACGTCACCGAGGTGCAATATTACTGGGGACTCGACCTCTCCGACACCCTTCATGGTGCTGGAGGCGTCGGTGGCCTCGTAGCAGCCTCGCGTGAAGGACAGTTCTATTTCCCGACTTTAGATAACAATGGCAACGTTACGAAGTATATTGATGAAACGGGTAATGTCGTAGCCGCATACGAATACGACGACTTCGGACGCATCATTTCACAATCCGGCCTCCTCGCCGACTTCTTCCGCTTCCGTTTCTCCACAAAATACTATGATTCCGAGACAGGCCTTTATTACTATGGCGAACGTTTCTATTCCCCCTGTTGGCGCATCTGGCTCAACAGGGATCCGATAGAGGAACTTGGTGATAATAATCTGTACGTGTCATTCAAGAATTTCCCAACATATTATTTTGACCCAATTGGATTTAAAACGTTTATAGTATGGCACCTGCCAGGCGATGATCTTCTATATAAATGGAATGATCGTAATTCGGCCGCAGAGACACATTTTAGATCCCCAAGGTATTCTGTCGAAAAAATACCCAGTGGTTCAGGAAAGATTACATATAAGGTCACGTTAACCCCCACAATGTCAATGCTTGATGTATATTTCAGGGGGACTTTGACGCCACAGCAATATTTGGTTGCCAGGAAATATGAGGAGGAACATGTTGAACTTTACGTTGCGTATGACAAATGCATCGAGGAGTTTAAAAGAAGAGTGGAAAGTATATGCGCTTGTCAGAACGATGCCGAGAAAGCGAAGGAAGAAGCGGATAATTGGCTCGAAGAAAAGGCATCGTATTACATCAATAGGAACACATTTCTTGACAGAAAAGGGGGTCCTCATGGACACTAATAAACTTCTTCGATTTTACTGTGTTATTGTCGTGTGTATTTGCGTATGTAGGACTTACGCGATTGCCGAGACTGTGCAAACCAGAATTTTCTCGAACGGTTTACGGGGCAGCGGAGGAATAATTTTTTCTGAAACCGAGTGTTCAACAGCGAGAACGGATTTCGCAGTACATGCGGTGTTGGACCATCTGCGGTATAACAACAATCGGGAAATCCACGATGCGCGATTCCCGCAATTCTGGACTGAAGGATCGTGGCCGCAAGTTCCTCCACTGGATTACGCAATTGATGGAGTGAAGATTGGCGACATGCACATTCAGACGTTTCACTTTTCCGTACGACATCCTGATGTCAGGCATGAACTTTCAATGTTCTTGATAACATTCTTGTCAGGAGATATTTTTAAGCTTGCAATGTATTTCAATGAGAATTTCGGGCGTGTCGGTTTTACATTTGAAGAAGCCACGGCATGTAATCTACGTTTTAGACAAATTACAGATTATCCGTATCTGAATGAGGAAGAAGTGCAAAGGCAGAAAGAGGTTCTAGGACGAATATGGCAAGACTCACCCAAAAGTAAACCTCCACTTCCGAATGTCAATATAGGCACAAACGATGTGAAAGTTTCGGTGGAATTGTAAAGCCATGAGGGCAAAGGATAGATGCCGCAAATGCGCATCAGACTACAATGCACCTAACGGCGGCGTTATGTTGTTACATTTCACCGGCGGACGAGTATTGTATTATACTACAGAAAATCATGTAGAGTTGACCCTTGTGCATCGTTTTGATGAGTCCCCGACGGAACCGTGACCCGGCGGCATTGATTCGCCGAGTAGGTCGAGATCGGCATTGCACGAATCGAATCCTTGAAGCCAGCCGTTCTCGAACCCGAAGTCTGCGGCGGCCTCCGCCACCAAATTGTACTCTTCCTCCGTGGCGGGACGGTCGAATGGAGGATGATGCAGCGCCTTGTAGACGGGAGTGTACTGGCTCATCACAGAAATATGCACGGACGGAGAGCATTCCGCGGCGAGCCACGCGAGATTGGCGATCGCTTCGTCGGCATGGCCCGGCAGGACAAGCAAACGCACTATCAGGCCGCGGGTCGCGCGTCCTGGCGATGCGTCGTCGAGAGGGCCAAGATTGTCCCATGCCCATTTGACGGCAGCCCTGCTTGCCGCCACGTAGCCTGGCGCGGCGGAGGCGGCGATGGCGGTGGCGTCCTCCGCATATCGCATGTCAAAGAGCGCGATGTCGCACAGGTCTTTGTACTCGTCAAGCGTCTCCGCAGATTCGTAGCCAGAGGAATTCCAGACGAACGGGAGGCGTATGCCTTCGCCGATGAGTGGTTTTGCCGCCGCGCGTATGAAGGGGAGGTACGGTGTGGGAGAGACGAGATTCCAGTTGCAGCATCCGTCTTCCACCGCAAGTTCGCGCAGGATTGCGGACAGCTTGTCCACGGTTACGTCCTCGCCTTCGCCTTTCCAGCTCCAGGGCGAATTCTGGCAGTACAGGCACTTCATCGTGCAACGCGAGAAGAAGACGGCGCCGGAGCCTTCCGGTCCGCATATCGGCGGCTCTTCGCCGAGGTGCGGACCCCAGCGGAAGACGCGCGGGGTGTCGCCCGCGCCGCAGAAGCCGGGCCTAGTTCTGCACTTTCTCGGACACAGACTGCAGACGTTCATACTTTGCGCGCGCCTTGCTGAAGAATGCGCATGTGATCGGCACGGTGAAGATGTATCCGATGCCCACTATCCCGATAGTGAGCCAGAAGTTGCTCACGAGAAAAGCCACGGCAAGAAGTACGCAGGCCATGACGGGCAGCATCGCGCCGCGCGAGATGTGCAGGTGCTTGAGCGAAATCGTGGGAAGGCGGCTTGCCATGAGCGATCCAACCAGAAGCAGCATGCACACGCCGAAATACGGGTTCTGGAGAAATGCGGCCAGGGCGGGGGCCGAGCCTTTCGCGTCAAGAGCGAGCGACAGCACGGCCGGCGACAGCACCATCCAGCATCCGCCGGGGGCGGGCACGCCGAGGAAGTAGTTCTTCCAGTAGGGGAGCGAGGGCTGTTCGAGCATCGTGTTGAAGCGTGCAAGGCGGAAGCAGTCGCACATGGCGTAGAACAGCGAAGCGCCGAGGGCGATCCGCACAAGCGGCGCGGCGATGCGTGCGCCGTCGGCGTCGAGATGCGCGGGACCTCCGGTGAGCCAGAAGAACATGAACATCGCCGGCGCCACGCCGAAGTTCACGAAGTCCGCGAGGGAGTCCAGCTCCGCGCCGAGTTTCGAGCTTGCCTTGAGAAGGCGCGCCACGCGCCCGTCCATGCCGTCGCAGATGCAGGCGAGTAGAAGGGCCCACAGCGCAGGTATCCAGCGACCTTCGGACGAGAAGGCGATGGAGGTTATCCCGGCGCACGCGGCGAGGGATGTTATCGCGTTAGGCGCGAGGGCGCGGAGCGGTATGCGGTCTTGGTTCGGTGTGCGGTTGCGGCGCTTGTGTCCGCGGAATCTGAATTTTCTCATTTTGCCATAGCCTCATGCAAGGTGTCCAAGGATTGTCTCGCCGGCGACCATGATCTGCCCCAGGCGCACTTCGCTCTTCACGCCAGGCGGCAGATACACGTCCAGGCGCGAGCCGAATCGTATCAGGCCGAACCGTTCGGCCTGCGCGAGCGTCGCGTCCTCTTCCACGAACGGTACGATTCGCTTTGCTATGAGCCCGGCTATCTGTACGACGCCATACCGTGCGCCGTCAGCGGTCTCCACAAGATAGCAGCAGCGTTCGTTCTCTTCGGACGCCTTGTCCAGCGCGGCGTTGAGGTATTTCCCCGGGACATAGACTTTCTTCACGATCGTGCCGGCAGTCGGCATTCTGTTGACGTGGACGTTCAAGACGCTCATGAACACGCTTACGCGCGTGTAGAGCGGCTCCAAGGGCGAGTCTGCGCCCGCAGGCCTCTCCGGCGCGATTTCAGGAGGGAGCGGCGTCTGCGTTATCATGCTTACCCGGCCGTCTGCCGGCGAGAGAACGGCCTTTGGGTCGTCCGTCGGCGGGATGCGTTCCGGGTCGCGGAAGAAGAGGAACACGCCGTATGCAAGAAGCGCCAGCGGCATGAAGAGCGCGCCCAACACGCATGAGGCCACGGGAGCGAAATGCGCCGTCGCAGCGGCGGCAAGAAGATCGCCGACCGCGATGACAACGGCTATTGTGCCGAACTTCACCCCCTCGGGGTTTATGTGCGGCATAAGATATGCCGAAGTGGAGAAATCTGGTTTCTGGTTTTCCATACGCATTGAATTATCTCATTTCTACGGCTTGCGCGCAAGCGCAGATTCGGGTATACTTTATTTCGTTCACAACAAAGGAAAAAACATGACATCAAAAAATTTCGTCTCGACAGTGTTCATCGCCGCGTTCGCGGCATCCGTCCATGCCGCCCCGATGGCGGCGAAAGGCCCCGTGGCCACAGTGGAGAAGGCTGGCGCAGAGCGCATCACAGTGTCGCTCGAACTCCCGGCCGGAGCGTATCAGCGCACGCTTGCGCGCAATCTCGAGCTTTCCGGATGGTTCAAGGTGGGGCGCGACGGTTCGATCAAGATATCCGGCACTCCGGGCGTGTCGGTCGTCGCGCGCGGGCGCGGCACGCAGGTCGCCGCAAAGACGCCTTTCACCGACGACCGCTCGGCGCGCATGGCCGCGCGCAAGTTTTCCGACGCGGTGGTCGCCGCCTTCTCAGAGGGCGGCAAGGGCTATGCCATGACGCGCATCGCATTCGTGAACCGCAAGGGACCGGACAACGCGGAGCTCTACACGTGCTATCCTGACGGGCAGGACATCCGCCAGCTGACGAGCGACAAATGCGCCGCAGTGGGTCCTCGCTGGGCGCCTAACAACCGCGACATCTACTACACCGGCTTTCTCCAGAAGTTCGGCAACGTCTATCGCATCGACAGCGATACCGGGCACCGCAATGCGCTGGCTCCTTTCAAGGGCACCGCCACGGGCGGCGCAATCTCGCCGGACGGCACGAAGTGCGCCATCGTTCTATCCTATCAGGGCAATCCCGAACTTTACGTACTTGATCTTGCCACGAAGCGCGTGGAGCGCATGACCACGACAAAGGCCGCAGCGGAGGCGTCGCCATGCTGGAGCCCCGACGGCCGCCGCATAGCGTATGTCTCCGACGAGACGCGCCACCCGCAGGTGTACATCATCGATGTAGCCACGCGCAAGAAGATCCGCTTCACCGGCAAGGGCACCGAGAACACGAATCCCGACTGGTCTCTCGACGGCAAGCTCTGCTGGGCGTCGAAGCGCGCCGGGCAGACGGTCATCATGGTCGCGCCGGTGTCCGGCGGAGAAGGCGCCGCTCGCGAGGCCACCAGCCCCGGCACCTGGGAGCATCCAAGCTGGGCTGCCGATTCGCGCCACATCGTCGCATCGCGAGACAAGGCGCTCTTCATCGTCGACAGCGATCCCGATGGCGACAAGCCCGTGCAGATCTTCCACAACCAGGGCAACTGGATGAACCCGGCCTTCAGCCGGTGATGTTCCCCAGGAGCCGATGAGCCCTCGCGCCTGCGCTTTGCGGGAATATTTTTGCGTTTTGTGTCTTCCCAACGCCGTTGGGATAGTCTATACTATTTAACCGTTTGAGACAAAGAAGAAAAAGAAAAGCAATAAAGCAAGGAAAATAAATGAGCGAACAGAAAAAATACGTGTATTTCTTCGGCGCAGGGCAGACCGAAGGCAACGCAAACATGCGCGAGCTTCTTGGCGGCAAGGGCGCCAACCTCGCAGAGATGGCGGGCTTGGGCCTACCGGTGCCGCAGGGCTTCACGATCTCGACCGAGGCCTGCACGCGCTACTATGACGACGGCAAGGTGATCGGCGACGACATCATGGCCCAGGTCATGGAGTACATCGACAAGCTCGAGAAGTCCGCCGGCAAGAAGTTCGGCGACGCCAAGAACCCGCTTCTCGTATCCGTGCGCTCCGGCGCGCGCGCTTCGATGCCGGGCATGATGGACACGATCCTCAACCTCGGCCTGAACGAGACGGTCGTCGAGTCCCTCGCCGCGCAGACGAAAAACCCGCGTTGGGCATGGGACTGCTACCGCCGCTTCATCCAGATGTTCTCCGACGTCGTGATGGAGGTCGGCAAGAAGTATTTCGAGAAGCTGATCGACGACATGAAGGCCAAGAAGGGCGTCAAGCTCGACGTGGAGCTGACGGCCGACGACCTCAAGGAACTCGCCGGCCAGTTCAAGAAGGAATACAAGGACAAGATCGGCAAGGATTTCCCGACGGACGCCAAGGAGCAGCTTTTCGAAGCGATCAAGGCAGTGTTCCGCAGCTGGGACAACCCGCGCGCGAATGTCTACCGCCGCGACAACGACATCCCCTACAGCTGGGGCACGGCCGTCAATGTGCAGATGATGGCGTTCGGCAATCTGAACGACGAGTCCGGCACGGGCGTCGCGTTCACGCGCGATCCCGCGACCGGCGAGAAGAAGCTCATGGGCGAGTTTCTCATGAACGCCCAGGGCGAGGACGTCGTGGCCGGCGTCCGTACCCCGATGCCCATCGCGAAGATGGCCGAGGTCATGCCCGAGGTCTTCAAGCAGTTCCAGGACATCTGCAACAAGCTTGAGAGCCACTACCGCGACATGCAGGACATGGAGTTCACGATCGAGAACAAGAAGCTCTTCATGCTCCAGACGCGCAACGGCAAACGCACGGCGAAGGCCGCGCTGAAGATCGCATGCGATCTCGTGGACGAGGGCATGCGCACCGAGGAAGAGGCCGTTCTCATGATCGACCCCCGCAACCTCGACACGCTCCTCCATCCGCAGTTCGACGCGGTTGCGCTCAAGAGGGCCAAGCCAATCGGGCGCGGCCTCGCGGCGTCCCCGGGCGCGGCGTGCGGCAAGATCGTGTTCACCGCCGCCGATGCGAAGAAGTGGAAGAAGGACGGCGAGAAGGTCGTGTTGGTCCGCCTCGAAACGAGCCCTGAGGACATCGAGGGCATGAAGGCTGCCGAGGGCATCCTCACGGTGCGCGGCGGCATGACGTCACACGCTGCGGTCGTCGCGCGCGGCATGGGCGAATGCTGCGTCTCCGGCTGCCAGGAGATCGCGATGGACGAGGAGAACAAGAAGTTCACCCTCGGCGGCAAGACATTCAAGGAGGGCGACTGGCTCTCGATCGACGGTTCGACCGGCAACATCTACGACGGCGTGATCCCGACCGTTGACGCCTCGATCGTCGGCGAATTCGGCCGCATCATGATGTGGGCCGACAAGTTCCGCAAGCTCAAGGTGCGCACCAATGCCGACACCCCGCGCGACGCCAAGAAGGCGCGCGAGCTCGGCGCCGAGGGCATCGGCCTCTGCCGCACGGAGCACATGTTCTTCTCGCAGAGCCGCATCACGCCGTTCCGCGAGATGATCTGCTCCGACACCATCGAGGAGCGCAGCCTCGCCCTCGCCAAGATCCTTCCCTACCAGCAGGACGACTTCGAGCAGCTCTTCGAGGCTCTCGACGGCCAGCCCGTCACGATCCGCTTCCTCGATCCGCCGCTGCACGAGTTCGTGCCGCACACGGAGGACGAGATTGCGCTTCTCGCGAAGACGATGCACAAGCCCATCTCCCGCATCAAGGACATCATCGACTCGCTCCATGAGTTCAACCCGATGATGGGCCACCGCGGCTGCCGCCTGTGCGTCACGTACCCGGAGATCGCCGTCATGCAGACGAAGGCGGTCATCCGTGCGGCTATCGCCGTGCAGAAGAAGCACAAGGGCTGGAACGTGAAGCCGGAGATCATGATTCCGCTCACGGGCGACCTCAAGGAGTTCAAGTTCGTTAAGGACATCGTTGTCCATGTCGCGAACGAGGAGATCCAGGCCGCCGAGATCAAGCTCAACTACGAGGTGGGCACGATGATCGAGGTGCCGCGCGCCGCGCTCTGCGCAGGCGAGATCGCCGAGGAGGCCGAGTTCTTCTGCTTCGGGACGAACGACCTCACCCAGATGACGTTCGGCTTCAGCCGCGATGACGCCGGCAAGTTCCTGGGCGCCTACTACGACAAGAAGATCTTCGAGAACGACCCGTTCGCGAAGCTCGACCAGGTCGGCGTGGGCAAGCTCATGAAGATGGCCGTGACGGACGGCAAGGCCACTCGTCCGAAGATCCATTGCGGCATCTGCGGCGAACATGGCGGCGACCCGACGTCCGTCGAGTTCTGCCACAGGATCGGGCTCAACTACGTCAGTTGCTCGCCGTACCGCGTGCCGATCGCGCGCCTCGCCGCCGCCCAGGCCGCGCTGCGCCAATAGTTCAGCGGTGACAACCGGCGCGGGATGTGTTACAATATCCCGCGTCGGTCTCAAAGAAAACACAAAAGACAACAGAAAGAAAAGGAGAAAAACATGGCTTGGGGTCCTTGGCAGATACTGCTCGTTTTGGCGATAATACTTTTGCTTTTCGGCGGCAAGAAGCTGCCGGAGCTCGCGCATTCCCTCGGCAAGTCCCTCGGAGAATTCAAGAAGGGCAAGGACGAGGGGGACAAGGCATTGACGCAGAAGCCGGCGGAGCCCGCGCCTCAAGTCGCGCAGCAGGGCTCTTCGGAGGTGCTTACGCCTGAAGTCGTGAAATGAACGACATCCTTAGAGAACGGCTGAAGACCGTTCCCGCACGCCCCGGCTGCTACCTGATGAGGGATCGCCGGGGCGTCATCGTCTATGTGGGCAAGGCGAAGAATCTTCGCCGCCGCGTCTTGTCGTATTTCCGCCCCGGTGCCGATCTCGCGCCGAAGGTGCGCTCGATGGTCAACACCGTCGCCGACCTCGAGTTCATGACGGTGAAGAACGAAGCGGAGGCGCTTCTGACCGAGGCATCCCTCATCAAGAAGCACAAGCCCCACTTCAACATCCTCATGCGCGACGACAAGCGCTATCTTGCCTTGCGCGCGAATCAGGACGATCCGTTTCCGCGTTTCGCCACATGTCGCATTGTTCGCGACGACGGGGCCCTCTACTTCGGTCCGTTCCCGTCTTCTCCGGTGGTTCGCGCGGCCAAGGATTTCGTCGAGAAGCGCTGGGGATTAAGGGGATGCGACGCGCTTGTCCCCGATGACGAGACGCACTTGCATTGCTCCGCGGACGTGATACGCCGCTGCTCAGCCCCGTGCATGGGCAAGATATCGATGGCGGACTACCGTGAGCGCTTTGACGAGGCGTGCGCATTCCTGCGCGGAGAGTCCCCGCAGGTGATTGCCGACGTGGAGGCGGAAATGCGCGCCGCCGCCGCGAAGGAGGATTTCGCGAAAGCCGCGCGCCTTAGGGACACCGTGGCGGCTCTCAGGGAAATGACAAAGGCGCACTTCGTGAGGAAGACTCCTGCGATGCGCAGGGAGGATGCGGCGGCCGGACTTGCCGAACTGGCCGCCGCGCTGCGGCTTCCCGGGCCGCCGCACATAATAGAGTGCGTTGACATCTCAAACCTCTTCGGCACGCATTCGGTCGCTTCCATGGTGGTGGCGGTGGACGGCCTCCCCGACCGCCGCCTCTATCGCCATTTCCGCATCGAGACGGTGGAGGGCGCAGACGACCCCCGCTCGATGGCGGAGATAGTCCGCCGCCGATACGGACCGGAATCCACGCTCCGTGCGAAGTCGCCGCGCGCCGATCTTTTCATCTGCGACGGAGGCATTACGCAGCTCCGTGCCGCGCGCGCGGCCTTCGCTGAGATAGGAGTCACGGATATCCCGTCCGTCGGCCTTGCCGAGCGCATGGAGATACTGGTGACGGACGATGAACGCGGCGAAATCTTCCTCCCGCGCGACTCGCAGGGGCTTTTCGTCGCGACGCGCCTGCGCGACGAGGCACATCGCTTCGCCATAACTTACCATCGCAATCTCCGGGAACGCACAATCCGCGAATCAGTTCTCGACGAAGTACCAGGCATAGGCCCCGCGAAGAAAGTTGCGCTTCTCAAGCGCTTCCGGTCGGTCTATGGCGTTGCGAAGGCGGACGAGGCGGACATCGCCGCCGCCGCCGGCGTGTCACTTGAAATCGCCGCCGCCGTGAAGAAAGCCGCTCTTTCCGCGGGCGGCGAACGTTTCTAGTCTGGTAATGCGTTTTGCAATAGTGGCCTCGTAGCCCTGGTCAGAAGGGCGGTAGTACGTCGCGGGGATGCGCAGATAGCTTTGCTCCACCCACGCCTCTTTGTACGAATGCGGATACTTGTAGCCTTCATTGGCTTCAGCGCCTATGGCCTTAATGTGCACATTCTTGAGATGTTCGGGGACAGGCTGCACGGCGCCGGTCTCGATATCATGCCAAGCGGCCTCAAGCGCCTCATATGAGCGGTTCGATTTCGGTGCCGTCGCAAGGTACGTCGTGGCCTGCGCAAGAGTTATACGCGCTTCGGGCATCCCGACGAATTCAACCGCCTGAAGGGCGTTGCACGCGATTGTGAGGCCGCGCGGATCGGCATTCCCGATGTCCTCGGACGCAAGTATCACGAGACGGCGCGCAATGAAACGGGGATCTTCGCCGGCTATCAGCATCTTCGCCAGCCAGTAGATGGCGGCATCGGGGTCTGACCCCCTAACGGATTTGATGAATGCTGATATCGTGTCGTAGTGGCCGTCTTCCTTCTTGTCGTACTGCACCTGGCGGCGCTGGACGCATTCCTGAATCACGTCAAGAGTGAGATGGATGCGATCGTCGTCCGAAGAAGGCGTGGAACGCACTGCGACTTCAAGGGCGGTCAGGGCATGGCGGCCGTCGCCGTCGCATATCTCGGATAGGAATCGGCGGGCTTCCGGGTCGAGATCGATTGGAAGGGCGCCATAGCCACGTTCTGGGTCGGAGATCGCGCGGTCAAGAAGCTCGCCTATCTCGTCGGGAGTGAGCGGCTTCAGCTCGAAGACGAGCGATCGGCTCGTCAAGGGCGTGTTCACGAAGAACGAGGGATTATGCGTGGTGGCACCTATAAGGACAATCGTGCCGTCTTCCGCATATGGCAGAAGCACGTCTTGCTGGGCCTTGTTGAATCGATGAATTTCGTCTATGAAAAGAATCGTTCCTTCTCCGCCGAGTTCATTTCTCGCCCGGTCGCACACCTTGCGTATTTCCGCCACGTTCGACACCACACCGGAGCAACGCACAAAATTCCTCTGCGTCGCCTGCGCAATCACCTCTGCGAGAGTCGTTTTGCCGCAACCGGGAGGACCGTAAAGAATGATGTTCGTAAGACGGTCGGCCTCAATCACCCGGCGGAGAAGCTTTCCAGGACCGAGTATATGACGCTGTCCCACGACCTCATCAATCGTTCTAGGCCGCATTCTGGCGGCAAGCGGTGCTGTATTGTCGTATTTCATTGCTAGAGGCAAGTGGATTTTCAACAATCGTCTAGTTTACATAACATCGATTATGCGCGAATTGGAGATAGGTTACTTCTGCCAGGATGAACGGTCTACGGGAGCTTGTTTGAAGCCAAGAAACTTTTGGATCGCTCCACAGCCATACACCCATAATGTACACCAACATGCAGGTATATGCCACAGCCAGGATAAATCTGGTTTACGGCAGAATCCGAGGAATGCTTGAACGGCAAGCGGAAGAATCGTCACGGAAGACAGACAGAAAAGAACAATGCCTGTCCTGCGCTGCTTGTCCCATGGATAAGTTCGCTGCTTTGACTGCGCGAAGAAAAGGAAATCGCGAATCCTGCGGCGCTGCTTGCGAACGAAGTCGCCAAACTTGGCGCAGTATAGATGCACGATGCCTGTCTTGACTTTTGCCACGGAAACTCCGCCGTCACGAAGTATGCGCTCGTAGAGGATGTCGATGTCGAAGAGATACGGATCCCAGTTGGAACCGTCAAGCAGTGTTCTGCGGAAGACAAAGCCATTGGCGCCGATTGTGGGCAAGGCGTTGGCCGAAAGCCTCAGCTTGAGCCAGTCGCCCTTGTCCTCGGCAGGTATGTCAAGTCCTGTCCACCGGCCCGTTACGCCTGAAACGCGATCGTAATTGCCTGTGAACAGGCAGATCGGATCGTTCATTCCGAGGAGCGCGAAATAGCGTGTAAGAGATGGGTCGGCTGCGCGCCAGGTGTATTCGATAGGCTCCGAAGCGATGACCTCAGAGTCGGCAAACGGCGCGAGAAGGCGTGTGAGCCATTTGTCGTCTGGCAGGATATTGTCGGAATCGACAAGAGCTATAAGATCGCCTTTGGCGGCTTTAATTCCGGCTGTCTTGCCGGCCTCGCCGGTCTTGAGGGGATTCTCGACGATGCGATCAACCCCCTTCTCGGCGGCGATTTCCAGCGTGGCGTCAGTTGAGCCGGCGTCCGCCACTACGATTTCATATCCATCGCGAGGGTACTCTTGGCCGAGAATCGCGTCCAGGCACACCCCAAGGGTGCGTGCCGAGTTTAGCGTTGGTATGACGATCGAAAGAAACATGGCTCGTTCACACGATAGCGGAAAGATATTTGTCTTCGGCAGCCTTGAGCGCGGAGCGGATTCCCTGCTCGTCCTCCGCTGCGCGCAAGTCGTCCAGAAGCGACGATCCATGCGCCAAGAGGCATAGACGAGCGAGGACATGAAGATGGAGCGAACGATCCGGGCAGCAGATCAGGAAGAACAAATCGGTGCCATCGCCGTCAAGCGAACCGAAGAATACAGGGCGTTGCGCTCTGGCAAAAGCTATGAACGGCTCCTGGAAAAGGAAAGGATCGTTGTATTTAGGGTGCAAGAACGCCGCGCCGCCGCCAACGGCGGTGGAGGCAGCCTCTTCGCGGGCCGTAAGCTCAGCGAAAAGCGTGGCCGGATCGTAGAGAAGACCGGTCGCATCGGCAAGATCGGTCATGTCGCGGATGACGCCGCCCCTGTTGCGGGCTGTAAGGCACATCGACACGCCCCCTTCCGGGAGCAGCTCGGCAACATGGCAGTCATCGCCGTGTGTGCGGCGGCGTTCAGCCGTGGCCGTGGAATGTTCACCGGAAAGCTGCTTGTGCGAGAGCCCCACTAGACGTCGCTGCGCCCATTCGTCGAGAAGGCGATGTTCGAACAGGAAATCGTCACCGCGTGGCTTTGCCGGTACTTCGCCGCGCTGGGCGAAATGCTTGAGCTCGCGCACATCCATATGCAGATGCGCCGCCGCCGCCCGCAAATCCATGAAGTGAGAACCCATTGCATCCCCTTCTCAGGTCACAGATCGCGCAGACCGGAATAGGCTGGTCCGCCGCCTGCGACATAGCCGCGGGATTCGCCGCGTGCAGACGGCGAAACCCAGAACGAATAAAGAGTTCCGCAATGAATGAAGAACCTGACGCAGACTTCCTTTCCGGCAAGCGCGGACAGATCGCCGCCCTTGAAGCGCAGTTCCGCCTTTGTGGAATCTGTACGCGCAATGGTTTCGCAATCCTCATGCGCGAAACCCTTGATGGGTCGGCCGTCTGAATCGACGATTTCGGCCGCTATGGAGCCAAAGCGGCATTCGGCATTGACGAAGAGATGTTTGCCCGTGAATGAAAGCCTACTGGTGAGCAATTCGCCGTTACCGTCGGCAACCATGCCTGCGAATCCGTCTCGCCGAAGGGTCGCCGCGCCGATAGAGCCATTGGAATACATCCCATTGCGTCTCCATTCCCTGCCGCGCTTGAGCCGCAGGCCGTCACCGCGAAGACCTGAATAATAGAACCACAGACGTTCGTCCTTGATGACGCATATGCCGCCTATTGCGGAAAGGTAGCCAGTGTCCCATTTGCCAGAACCCCAGCCAGCAGGCGCGATGTCGGCGTCTTTTCGCGGCTCGAATGTCTTGCCGTCGCGCGAGAAGCAGAAGTGCAGGCCGGTCTGCTTGGGAAGCCCCACCTTCTCGCAGTCGCCATTGTCGCCTGGCGTGTTGTACAGTATTTCCATCACGCCTAGCATAAGCGACTCGTATCCTACTGCATTGAAGCTGTAGAGAGAACGGCGAACGCCGTTCGTCGCGACAAGCCATTCCTCCGGAACTTGATACTGGCCGAACTCGTCAACCGTTTGTCCTTTGGGCAATTGCGCCCATCTCCAGTGGCATTTGTCGCCGCCGAAATCACGCGACGCGAAATAACGTCTGCAGCGGCCGACGCCCTTTCTGCCATCCCGCAGGGAGAACACCCACACGGCGCGAAAAGGATCGTAGTACATCGTGGATCGATCGCCGGACAACCCTGCCACTCCACGCGACTTGAAATGGATGCCGTCGTGAGATTCCCACAGCAAGTCCTTCGACGGATTGCCAGGCTGTGAAATGAAGAGTTTCCAGTCGGCGTAAGGATTCTCCGCCGCGTAATTAGGCAGCACGCACCACGAATCAAGGACATCGTGTTCGAAAATCCGGTTTGTGCCAGGCGCCACACCCAGATCGGGATATTCCCACGATATGCCATCGGCCGATTCCGCATAGCAGATGTCGCCGAGCCAATCGGCCTGATACCACAGACGGAATTTCCTGCGAACCGGATCCCACCACAGGCCACCGTCAGTGGCGCACGTCAGGTTCACGGGCTCGTCCTTCGAGGCGGAACCGTCGGTCGTCTTCGGAGCCGCGCCCGCTCCGGGCCACACAAACGGCACATCGCATTTGACGGGAGCATTCCAATGCCGGACGATGCCGGATGTGGATTCGATGAGCGCATCATCGACAAAAAGCTGCCGCCCGCAATCTATGTTCACGGCTGCGCCAAGGCAAGACATGCATGCACATGCAGCCAATGAGCCGCCAATGAAATCCTTGCGTATGGTGTTGACTTTCATTGCGATCAGAATTCAAGTGCATCGTACATCTTCAGGAGGAACTCGTGGTAGGTAAGCCGTTCCTGCTGCATCGAATCGCGGTCGCGGACTGTGAATTTGCCGTCCTTGGGCGATTCAGGATCGACGGTGATGCACCACGGCGTGCCTGCCTCGTCTTGGCGGCGGTAGCGGCGGCCGATCTGCCCGCTCTCGTCCCAGAAGGCGTTCACCTTCTTGCGGAGCTTGGCGAAGATGTCCTTGGCCATGGTGTAGCTGGCCTCGTCCTTCTTGACGAGCGGGAACACCGCGACTTTCACCGGCGCGACCTTCGGATTGAAGTGCAGGACCGTGCGAACGTCCTCCTTCCCCTTCTCGTCCGTAAGCTTCTGCTCCTCATATGCTTCGCAGAGAAGCGCGAGCATGAGACGGTCAACGCCGGCAGACGGTTCGATCACGTGAGGGACGTACTTGCCGTCGAAGAGGTTCATGCAGAACTTCTCGGCCTCGATGGCGTCTTTGCCGCGCGATGTCCAGTCTGCCTGCACCTTCTCGATGAACGCCTTGCGTGCCGCTTCGTCCAATTTCTTCGCCGCCTGCTTGAGGGGATCGTCGAAGACCATTTGGCTTTCGCCCGAGAATTTCTGGTGCTGCGACAGGTCGAAGTCGGAGCGCGCGGCGATCCCTTCGAGTTCCTGGCGTCCGAACGGGAAGTCGTATTCGATGTCGACGCACGCGCGGGCATAGTGCGCAAGCTCGTCTGGCTTCTGCCAATATTCCACGAAACGCTCCGGCGGCAGTCCAACGGCTGTGAGGAATTTCTTGCGCTGCTCCACCCAGTATTTGTGCCAAACCTCCCAACCCCAGTCGTCCTGCGGCTCGCCGTCGAGATCGGGATTGTCGGCAAGCGTCACAACATGGCCGTGAAGTATCTCCACAGCCTCATCGGGGCGGATGAAGAACTCAAGCTCCATCTGCTCGAATTCGCGCGAGCGGAATGTGTAGTTGCGCGGGGTCACTTCGTTGCGGAAGCTCTTGCCCATCTGCGCGATGCCGAACGGAACCTGTTGACGCGAGGTGGAGAGGACGTTCGTGAACTGCGCGAAGATCGCCTGCGCCGTCTCCGGGCGGAGGTAGGCGACATTGGAAGGATCGTCGATCGGCCCCACGACAGTCTTGAACATGAGGTTGAACGGCTTTGGCTCGGTCATTTCGCCGCCGCAGTACGGGCAGGAGAGAGTGCCTTCGGGGTTGTGCGGAATTGGCTTTTTCTTCTGTTCCGCGAGAATGTCGTCGATCTGGTCTGCGCGCATGAGCTTCTTGCACTCTTTGCACATCGTCATGGGGTCGGCAAAGGTATCGAGATGGCCTGACGCCTTCCAGATCTTCGGGTGCATGATGATTGTGGCGTCGAGGCCCGCGACATCGCGGCGGCCGCGCACCGTGAACTGCCACCATGCCTGCTTGACATTCTGCTTGAGTTCGCATCCCAGCGGGCCGTAATCCCAGAAACCGGGCATTCCGCCGTATATCTCGGACGAGTGATAGATGAATCCGCGGCGCTTGCAAAGCGCTGCCAGCGGATCGAGGGATGACTTGTTTTCTTCTGCCATGTTTTTCCTTTCTTGCGGTAACGGCTGGCGCGCCGCCCCGCGTTGTTGTGTTGTGATTTGAAAAGAGCCGTTCGGTAGTGTCACATTCTTCCGGAACGTATTTCGATGAGGTCGCACAGACGCTTGTAGGCGATGGCGAGGTCGTCGTTTGTGATCTGGTACATGTATTCGGCCGCGCGAGCCATCTCGCCCTCTGCGTTCTCAAGGCGGCGCTCAATGACCTCCTGCGTATCCGTGCCGCGCTTCTCGAGGCGCTCGCGCAGGGCCGCCATTGACGGAGGATTCACGAATATGTCCGTGAATCCTACGCGAAGAGGGTCGTCGGGCGGAAGGTGATGGAGAACCTGATGGCGCACCTTCGCCGCGCCGGCCACATCGATGTCCAGAATCACCGAATGGCCGACGGAAAGAATGTCGACTATGGGAGAGCGCAATGTGCCATAGTAGTTGCCATGCACCTCGGCGTATTCGAGAAATGCCTCCTCGGCAATCAGCTCCTTGAAACGCTCGACGGTGAGGAAATGGTAGTCGATGCCATCCTCCTCATTACCGCGCGGCGCGCGCGTGGTGCAGGAAATGGAGTATTCCATGTCGGGATACTCCTGTAGAATCATGTCGATGAGCGTGGACTTACCACACCCCGAGGGCGCACTGATCACGATGAAAAGCGGTTTCGTCTTCATATTTCCTCTTGAGAGCGATAAGGTCGGCTGGGGCATCGCCGTCGGCAAGATCGTCGTTTATCTGGAAAAGCACGCCAAACGCAAGTCCATAGCGGCGAAACGGAGCATCGTCCGCGCCGGCGGCAAGAGCACCCAGTTGCGCCGCGAGGGCAAAAGCCTCTCCTGTCTTGCGTTCGCATATCGACACGTATGATTCGGCATCAAACGAAGCATTGGGCGAAGTCATCGCAAGAAGATCGTCGCCCTGCCCCTCGCAGAGTCGCATGTGAGAGGTCACGGCTGCCGCCAACATCTCCCTTGCGGCGGCGAATCCGCTATCGCATATGAGGCGATAGCCGTTTGCCACGAGCCAGTCGCCTGCCGCGATGGCAAGCGGCACTCCATGCTCCTTCCACACCGTCGGGCGACCGTAGCGCTCCTCGTCTCCGTCCTGTATGTCATCATGGATGAGCGACGCCTTGTGGAAGCACTCGATCGCCTCGCAAAGCGCGTCCAGCGTTCCCTTGCCGCCGCATCGCTCGTATACTGCGCGGCAGAGGCGCGGCCGCAATTTCTTGCCGCCGCGCCCGAGGAACTCCAATGCTATCGCCTCAATCCTGCACATCTATCAAAACGGACAGCGCCGAATCACTTGCCGAAGACTTCGACTTCGATGTAGTTGTTGACGGGCTCAGACGTGGAACCGGAAGAATAGCAGCGGACATAGCGGGCCTTGGGGAACGTGTCGTCCTTGGCCGCGGCCATTGGACGGCCATCATTGCGCTCGCGGTACTCCTTGTCCTTGCCGGCGCCCAGCTTGGCGGTGTTGTCGTGGTCGTTGTTGAAGATCGTCTGGACTCCGTCGGTGAACTTGGGGTCGTTCGAGAGCTGCACGATCACATCGCGATACACGCGCTCGTCGCCCTGATCGTGCCACACGCACACCGCGGATATCTCATGCTCCTTGCCGAGATCAAGCTGCACCCACTGAAGACCGCCGGGGAGCTGAAGCATGGCAGTGGCGTCGGGCGTCTTGTCGCCGTCAACGATGAATTCGTTCTCGCCCGTTACCGCCTCTTCGGAGGTTGTGACCTTCGTGTCCTCCGTTGTGAGCTTCTTGTCATAGCCTGCCGGCACCATGATCGGCGGACGAAGCTTGCCGGGGCCTGGATCAGGCTCAAGGTTGTCGCTCTTGATCTCTTTTGGCGTGCCGCTCGAGTGCGGTGCCGGAAGCTCAAACTTGATGGCAACTTTTCCGTCCGCAAGAAGCGCGGCGGCGGCAAGAGCTATAGCTCCGAATGCAATTGTTTTTTTCATGTTCTGTTTCCTTATTTGTGTTGTTGAAATCTATGAGAGTATTTTATCAGATTTTCGCCCTGCGGACAATAGCGTTGCTACTTGGACAGAGATTCCGCATCTGGGGGAGGGACGCGCTCCGTCGCATCCGTCGATGGTTTATAAATCTCCCGCAGAGGCCGCAGAGAGCGCAGAGGGTGGTTTTGGGCAAAGCGAGCCACCCCGACCGCAGGA
>Ga0310786_10003138_pt1 | contig 24332 bp, 26 predicted proteins | sample AusTroGonzalo_MG_FD_203881 | JGI IMG/M metagenome (GOLD analysis project Ga0310786, IMG submission 203881) | Bovine rumen microbial communities from tropical cattle in Woodstock, Queensland, Australia - Gonzalo_03 (v2) (version 2) | ecosystem: Host-associated > Mammals > Digestive system >...
AGTTAATGCGATTGCAAGCATCAAATGGGAACAAATTGACTTTGATGAGAGAATTGTCAGAGATGTCCTTGAAAAAGAGGGAAAGATAGTTGATTTGTTTTTTAGTGAGGAAGTCAAGTCTTTGTTGCTCGAAATGAAGGCTGATAGAGAAAGTCGTGGCATAGATGATTTTGGCTGGGTGTTCTTTAGTGGGCACAATACGCCAGAACAGCCTATATCCGCAGGAACTCTTAACGACTGGTGTAAACACATTGGTCAAATGATTGGAGTACCTACATTGCACCCACATGATTTTAGACATAGCGGTGCGACATTGTTAAAGAACGCTGGTATGCAATTAGAAGATGTGTCGGCGTTACTTAATCATTCGGGAACTGATGTCACTAAGAAGTTTTACATCAAAGAAGATACATCGCGTATTAGCAAGATGAAAGACCAATTCAATATATAGACATCAAACCCACATTTTATTAGACAACTTCAAATTTTTATTTCCTCCTTTGCCCTCTTGGAGGGCATTTTGTGGTCAAGCATTGCAACGATATGCAAGACCGCACCAATTTGAATTAAAGGAGATATTTGTATGGGTAAAATATCGGTTATTATACCACTATACAAAGGGCATGATACATTAGGATTTACGTTGTACAGTGTTGCCATGCAATCTATTATAAGCGAAACGGAAATTGTAATTGTTAACGATTTTGATAACATTGATTACTCGGACATATTACGCAAGTTTGATGACTTGAATATTAAGTATGTGACTAACCCAGAAAATCGAGGTTGTGCTGGCGCAAGAAACACGGGTATCAGAAATGCGACAGCCGATTACATAACTTTTATCGATTCCGACGATCAGTTCACAAACCCACTTACGTTAGAAATCATGTATAACAAAATCAAGTCCGAGAAAGTTGATATGCTCGCAGGAGACTTTGAAAGTGAAATGCGGCAGGACAACGGAATTGCCATTAAGAAAATTGAGAAGTCGCCAGTTTGGTGTCACAACAAATATTACAGGCGGCAGTTTTTGCTTGACAACAACCTGTTTTTTAATGAGAAGCTACGTATAAACGAAGATATGGAGTTTCACCAGTTGTTCATTGATATGGGTGGTAAGGTGACATACGTGCCGTTCTGCGGTTATATGTGGCGAGACAATGCAAAGAGCGTGACACACGAAAGCCTTTATAAAAACAAGAAACTGTTTGTGGCGGCTTCGGCTGAGTATATCCGCGACTGTGAAAAACGTGACATGGGCGGTGAAAAGGTTGTACGGCGTATTTTACAAAACTTGGTGATGGTGTATTACTATTATCAAATCGTACTGGATGACACGCCTGAGAATAAGGATGACTATTTGGCGGCTTGTAGAGAATATTGGAAACTGGCTGATAAGTATACGGCAAATGTAAGCGACGAGGAAATCACGAGAGTATTTTTACCGATAATGAAGCAACAGTGTAGTTTAATACCGAGCGTGACATTTATTGAATTTTTAGATGAGGTTAGAGCTGACTAAGGTCGGCTCATATGTGGTCAAAGCTGTGTTAGGCGGAGATTGCGCCAAAACAACAGCAACACAAGGGAGTAGCTACCTGAGTGTGAGAGAGGCTTCTACTCCCCTCTCTCGGCTGTTGATGTTTTGAGAGTAGAGATTGGAGTAGGGGTATGGCAAAACGACAATATATGACGACAGATTATTTCTTTGAGAGGATAAAAGATAATCCAAATTATCCTAATATGGATATTCTTACCAAAGAAATACATGGTGGAAAGACGAGAATAAAATGTAAGTGTAAAGTGTGTACTCGTGAATGGGAAACAAACGTTGAACATTTAGTTTATGGCAAAACGGGTTGTCCTAAATGTAAAGGAACTTTAAAAATTACAAACGATGAATTTTTAACAAGAATGAAAGAGATGCACCCATTAATAGTTCCTTTAGATAATTATGTCAATAATAGCACAAAAATATCTCTATATTGTACTGAGTGTACTAATGTGTGGAAAGCAAAACCGAGTCATTTATTTGATGGGCATGGTTGTCCAGTATGTGGCGCAATAAAAAACGGTTTGGGTAGAACTAAAAAACATGATGATTTTGTGGATGAGATGATGTCTTTAAACGCTAATATACAAATCATTGGGAAATATACAAACTCACAAACTCATATTAAGTGTAAATGTTTGATATGCGGAGAAACATGGGATTCGAAGCCTAATAATTTATTAAATGGATATGGTTGTCCTATTTGCACTACGTCAAAAGGGGAACAAAGAATAGCCGAATTTCTTGACTCTCTTGATATTCAATATGAAAGGCAAAAGAAATTTAGTTCTTGTAAAAACAAAAGAGAACTACCTTTTGATTTTTATATTTCTAAATATAATATAGCTATTGAATATGATGGAAGGCAACATTTTGAGCCAGTTGATTGGGGCTTTCACGATGAAGAATTGATGATTGCTAATTTTAAAGATTTGCAAAACAGAGACAAAATCAAAAATAAATATTGTGAAGATAATGGAGTTAAACTCATTCGTATACCATATACCGAGTTTGACAATATTGAAATGATATTAAAAGAAAATTTGAATTAAAGGAGGTGGCAACGTGCCACGCAAAGCTGCAAAGCTAAATACAAAAAAAGAAACGCCACGCTATGTGTGTCAATGCTGTGGCGAAGAAAAAGTCGAAAGTAATTTCTTTTCGTCTAAATGGTCTAAGGTTTGGAATATAACAGATCATAAGGTTTTGTTTTGTAAAGATTGTATTCAAAAGCTGTTTGACGAATTTAAAAATCGCTTTGATGAATTTACTGCGTTAAAGATATGTTGCCACTATCTTGATGTTCCTGTTTATAGAGAAATGTATGACAGTATTGTACAGAATAATAACTTCTTCAATGTTGGATTATATCTTAGGCAGATGAATTTGGGACAGTTTCAGTATAAAGGTTTCGAGGTGTCTATGGTCAATGGAGAACTCGGAAAGACCGAAGATGAAGCCAAAGAGGAACGAGAAGCAAAATGGTCGAGAGCCGATAAACAGAATATGAATTACTGCATTAGTGTTTGTGGTTATGATCCTTTTGAGAATTGTGGCATGACTGATCTTGACCGCAAGTATTGTTTTAATATACTGGCAGGTTACTGCGATAGTCAAGGCGTATCGGAAGATGGGCATAAGGTTCAAAGCGTAATACAAATTACTCAGTCTCAGTTACAATGTCGTAAACTTGATGAATTTATAAATGCAGAGTTAATGAGTCAAAGTCCAGATGAAAGCCGTATTAAAAACTTATCAACCACAAAGAAGCAATTGCTTGATGCTATCGCTAAGATAGCGCAGGATAATAATATATCGTCTGCGTATAACCAAAACTCAAAGAAAGGCATGAATACTCTATCATCTAAGATGAAAGAAATTGCAGACAACGGCTTTGAGAGTATATATGTGAACTGTTTTGATATAGAAACTTGCAAAGCTATGGAGCAAATAGCTGAGATTAGTAATCAGGCTATTATGAATGAATTATGCCTTGATAGTTCTGACTATTCGGATATGGTAAAAGAACAACGTGGAATGATAACAGAGTTAGACAAAAAAGCGAAAGCCCTCGAAGAAGAAAACAGAATCCTGAAGAATCGCATCATTGATTTAGAGGCTAAAAAGAAATGAGGTGTGATTTATGGAAATAATGAAACGCCTTACAGACAAAGAGTTTAGCCAAAAGAAACTTGAGGAGTATGCCAATTGGACTAAGATAACACAATACGGCAGACAAAATCCAATTTGGTTCATGAGTGAGATGATGGGCGTTGAATTAATGGATTTTCAGAAATACATCTATATGAATAGTTGGATTAAACAATTTGTGTTATGGTTGGAATGTCGTGGTGCAGGTAAGACAGTCAAGGGTGCTCTTTTACACATGACCAAAATGCTGTTACTACCCAATTGGAAGGTGTATGTTGCTTCAAACTCTCTCGCTCAATCTATCGAATGTTTTAAAAAGATTGAAAGTTTAGCTTATAATCAAATACCATCGTTTAAAAGCTTAACCGATATGTATGCTGACGAATTAGAACGTAGCGCAAATAATGAAACTGGATTCGTCCACGACCCAAAGGGTTATCATTTTAAACTGTTTAATAATAGCGAATTAGTTACTCTTTCAAGTAACTTGACTACAAACCGAGGCAAGCGTGGAAGTGTGATGTTTGATGAGTGTGGATGGCTCTCGGACGAGGCGTATGCAGTATTAGAATCTTTTATTAACGTTGATACTACATTTAGACTTGGTACTGATACAATTTCTCACATAGATCCGAGACAAGTTCCTTTACAATTGCTATATACATCAAGCGCAAGTGATGTTGAGAGTCATTATTTTCAAATTTTTCAAAAGTTCGCAAAAAAGCAAATGATGGGCGACCCAAACTATTTTGTGGTAGATTTAACTGCGGATGCTTTGTTGAAGCATTCGAGTGTTAATGGAATACCGATTAAGTCTCACCTTAGTCAAGCTCAAATAGACAAAGCCTTTGAAGATAATCCTGACCTTGCTGAAAGAGAATTATATAACCACTTCCGCAAGGGTAGTGGCATTAATGCGGTGGTTAGCATGGAAATACTTAACCATAATAGTGAAGTCAGAAAGCCGTTATTATATAATGATACAGGCAAAAAGAAATTTATATTCTGTTACGATCCAGCCAGAAATTTTGACGGGAGCGTTTTAAGTATATTTGAGCTTTGTACAGACGAAGAACATGGATATTATTTAAGACTTGTAAATGTTATTAGCATGGTAGACCCAGAATCAAGAAATAAGACCCCTTTGCCAATGACAGAACAGTTGAAGATTATTAAGAAACAAATGATTCTGTACAATGGTGCAGGTGCAGCAGAATGGGAAAATATTGACTTTTGGATTGACGCTGGTGCTGGTGGTGGAGGCATTTCTGCCGTTGCAGACCAATTGCTCGATGATTGGGTTGACGAAAGCGGCGTAAAACACCGTGGCATCATTGATGCTACTCACAAACAATATGAAACGGCAAGAAAGAAATATCCTCTTGCTATGCCAATCGTTCATCTTGTTGACCCGCAGGGTTACAAAAAAATAATATATGATGCTTGTCAAAAAATGTGTCAATTAAATTTAATTAAATTTGCATCATATGATGGAAAAGATACTATTACTTTTTTAAACGACAAAGAAGAAATAGTAACGCAAGAATTAACTAATACAGAAAAGCTTTCTCTTATAAATATTGAATTAGCAAAGACTGAGTTGTCATATATGTGTAGATATGAAACTGCTAATGGTAACGTTCAATATGAACTTGAAAGAAGTAAAGCTAATAAAATGCACGATGATAGGGCTTACACAATGGCTTTAGGTGCATACGCTCTATCAACTCTTAGGAGACACGATTTGATAACAATACAAAAGCCAGTCGAAGAAGATTTATGCTTCTTTGGTCGTGCGGCGAAATCTTATAAATGAAAGGCGGTGACTTATGGACAACGAAATATATAATCTCAAACGGTTTGCGAAACTTCGCTCCGACGTGCTTCTTGACTTAAAATCAAACATGGACGAGGTGTCAGTATTCTTACGCAAATATCCGCGTAAGACGATACTCTCAGCATTGGGTGATCCTACGGTAGCATCGTCTGCGGAAGTGTTGCGTGAAATCAGCCGCTTTTACTTTGCAATCTCACCGCATTACAGGCGAGCAGTTATTATGTTGGCGACGATACTCACCAATAATTATGTAATACGCCCATTGGAGAATATCAAAACTGTAAACAAGGAGAAATTTGAGGAACAGTATATAAACTACGCCTTAAAATGTGCGCGGTTCAAGTTTAAGGACATTAATCCGCAGATAATGGTACGCACACTTGTTGACGGTATATATTACGGGCTTATGATAGAGGACAAGCGCAGTTTCTTCTTAAAGCCACTTCAGCACAAATATTGCCGACTGGTATCAGTAGAAAATGGCGTTTGGCGATTTGCATTTGACCTTTCGTACTTTGACACCAAGAAAACAAAACTCATGCTCCCGTCATACGGCAAGGAGTTTGAGAGAGCATATTTGGCGTACAAGGGCGACGGTAAGGACAATAAAGGCGACAAGACAATGAGGTGGTTTGTACCACGCAATCAGATTTGCATAAAGTTTGATGAGGAATATCCGTTTATCATTCCCCCACTGGCGGGCGCATTTAAGGCAATTATTGACCTTGAAACCTATCAAGAGATACAGAAAGATGGAGCGATTCTTGACAACTACAAGCTTATCAACTATACGGTTGAAACTGATAGCGACGGCAATCCAGCGTTGTCATACGAGCAAATCAAGAAGTATTACGATCAGATAGCGGGTGCTGTGCCAGAAGGAATTGGTGTTGCGGTCAATCCATTTAAGGCAGAAGGTATTACCCTTAAAGACACAAATAATGCTCAACAGGATTATACCGAGGACGCGACAAAAGACCTGTTTAATAATATTGGTGTTTCTCCCCTACTGTTTGGTTTGGGTGCAAATCCCACATACAAGGTTATTGAATTGTCTCTCATCGTTGACGCAACAATGATGATGAAGGTACTGCGGCAGATACAGAGGGTATTCAATGTTAAATATCAGCGTGAAATGTCAATCCACGACGATTATCTGTTTGAGATAATATTCCTTGAACAGAATAGCTTTAACAAAGATGAAGTTGCAAATCGTATGCAGAAGTCGGCAATGTACGGAGTGCCATCAAAACTGCTTTATGCGGCAGCACTCGGACAAGAACCAATCGACGCTTACGGCGCAAGCTATCTCGAAAACGACATATTGGGTTGTGGTGTGGATATTTACAATAGACCGCTTATAAGTAGCAACACTTTGAGTAATGGCGAGGTTGGCAGACCTGAGACAGACACTCCGTCTGAAAATACAGCACAGAACATCTCGAATAATGATGATTATAAGTGAGGTGTTGAGATGAAATTTATAAAGGTATTAGAGCCTAAGTTGCAGGAAGAACTTGCTAACTTAGGTTTTTCTTATACAACAGAAAAACTTGGCGACAAACAAGTGTTTGCTTTTGCCGACAGCAAAGAATTGAGACAGTACATTGCCAGCAAATATTCTGATATTAAAGGCGTGTGCTATCTCGACGATAAGCTGTTCTTTTGAGTTTTTGGAGAAATTATGAGAAAGGAGGGTAAAAGCAATGGAGAAGTTTAACCTTAACAATGTTTCTAAGTTTGAATTTATCAAGCCTGTAAATAAAGAGTTTTCATTATTCAAATGTTGGGTTGCAGGAGTTGGAAAGAATAGGAATATGAGCTACATCTCAAAAGAGAGAATGACAGCAGCTCTGCCTACTCTGTCTTACGCACCTGTAGTTGGACATTTAATTAAAAACGAAGATGGTACATACAGGCTCGGCTCACACGATGCGGAATTTGATATGGAGACTTGGGAGTTTGTACCACTTACTGTTCCTGTTGGTGTTGTAATTGCCGACAGTTTCTCTTATGAGACAGTAAACGAGTATGGCACAGATGTTGAATATCTTACGGCAAATTTAATACTTTGGACTGGCAGATACCCAGAATTATTTGATTGCAAATATAGCGACAAGATATTCTGTGCTCAGTCTATGGAATTGGCTGTTAATCAGTATCGCATATTAGAGGAAGATTCAAACTATACAGAGCTGTTAGACTTTAGCTTTTCTGCACTATGTTTGCTTGGTAAGTCGGATAACCCAGAACTAAACAATGAGCCATGCTTCATTAGTTCCCGCCTTGAACCAATCAACTTTAGCTCAAATGATTTTGTTGCTAAGTTTAATGAACTTAAAGAAGCGGTTAAAGAATGTTTTGACACTGAGGAAGAAGGTGAGGTAAACGTGGCAGAGAATACAATCAACGTAGAAGAACAGGAGTTTGAAGAAGTCAACGCAGAAGAAACTACTGTAGAAGAAACAATTGAGACTGTTGAAGAAGTTATTGAGACAGATGAAGTTGTGGAGACTGAAACAGAAGAAGTAGTTGAAACTGAAGTAGAAGAAACGACTGAGGAATTTGAGACTGTTGACTATGAAGCTAAGTACAATGATGCTATGGCAGAGATTGCAACACTCAAAGCTGAGATTGAAGCTCTTACTCCTTACAAGCTCGTGGCTGAAAAGGCTGAGAGAGAAAATGCAGAGAACGAAGTATTTGCAAAATACGACGCTCGTATCGGCACAATGGCTGAGTATGCAGAGCTGAAAGCAAAGGCTGGCGAATATGCTATCGCTGACCTTGAAAGAGAATGTCTTATTCTCGTTGGCAAGTTTGCCATGAGTGAGACAACTACAGAAGAAGTAGAGCCTGAAACAGAGCCTACAATCACATTTGCCCTTGATGACACGGCTGAGACAAAGCCCAATCGTTATGGCAATCTTTATGAAAATTATAGGTCAAAATAAGAAAGTGAGGTAAGATTTATGGCACATGGAATTTTTAGAGGCGACAACGTGACTTCAATCACTGATCCCGCCAAAATCAGAACAATACAGGTTTACGCTGACATCGACAATGGCGCACCTATTACACTCGGCGCACTCGCAGCAAGCGGTAAGTACGCTGGCGAAGCAGAGGTTTTCACAACAGCAACAGCTAACGGCGCAGCCGCAGCAAATGTTTGGGTTGTAACAACTCCCGAAATTGACTATCGCAACTATGCACTTGAGGATTTCTTCAACGCTAATGGTGCAATCGGCAGAGCAATCGCTATGGAGAAGTATGACATATTCTCAGTAACATCCGAGGTTCTTTCTGCAACTCCTGATACAAGTGACAAGAAGTATGTCGCTGCTGGCGACGGCGGTTGGACAGTATCAAATGCTAACACAAAGGCATTTGCTCAGTATCTCGGCTCAGACGTACAGGACGGCGTAACATTCTACGCATTTGAAGTTCTTTAATTTACAGGAAAGTGAGGTAATAATATGAATACAGAACTTAGACAGCTTGCCATTGACGTTTACAATGGCGTAGACGTGAAGTTTGAGAATGGCGAGACAGGCGAGGATATGATTCGCAACGCCATCAACAAGGCTTTCGGCAACATTAACCTTAACGATGCTAACGCAGTTAAGAGAGCTATCGCTTACGGCAAGGTTGACTTTGAGATAATCAACGAGCTTATTGATACAGCTATTAACCTCTCAGCAGAGGAGAACTCTGAGCTTTGGAACTTCGTAGATTTCAAGTCTGGTGCTCTTGGCGACAAGAATGAGTTCTATGTAGAGGGCAACGATCTTCTCCGTGTTGACGTTGTTACACGCGGTACACAGGGTGTTCGCAGACAGCGTATGCTTTCTAAGAAGTTCTCTATTGAGACAGCAACTAAGGCTATCAAGATTTACGATGAAATCAGCCGCATTTCTTCTGGTAGAATCAATTGGGCTAAATTCGTAGAGAAGATTGGTAAGTCTTTCGACAACGACAGATTCAACGCAGTTGCTTCAGCTTTTGGCAATATTACTGCTACTGGCACATATGCAAAGGGCGGTGCTACATTTAGCGAGAGCGATATGATTGATCTCATCACAACAGTTGAGAACGACGGCAACAAGCCTAAGATATTTGGTTCACTTCAGGCACTCCGCAATCTCAGCATGGCTCAGACTGGCGAGACAATCAAGGATGATTACTACAATATGGGCTATATGGGCAAGTTCAATGGATATGATTGTTTCCGTATCTCTGGCAAGAACATTCCTACTAACAAGCTGTTTGTTGTTGGTGCAGATGACAAGTTTGTTAAGATGTACGATGAGGGTGATACAATCACAATTGCTCACAACTTCACAGAGACAGCCGATATGACACAGGAGCTTCTTGTTGAAAAGACGTACGGCGTTGAGGTTGTAATGGCTTCTAAGGTTGGCGTTTATACAATCGCTTAATCTATATTGAATAAAAGGAGATTTTTAGATGAAAAGATTATCTATTGACGATAACTACCTTGTACCTGTAAAGTCAAATTTTGATGGCACTCTTAGATTTGAAAAGGGCGGCTACAATGAAGTTTGGTACGAAGTTGGCGAAGAACAGGAATTGCCGTGGAAAGAAATAGAGGAAATCCGTAAGGGAGCAAGAGGCTTCTTTGAACTCAATTGGATTATTCTCGTTCCTACTGCGGACTATTCTGCATCTGAAATGTATAATGCTCTCGGCGTTGGTAAGTATTATCCCGACGCCGATAAGTTTAAATCGCTTGATGAAGTTGTTGCAATGAAGCCAACAGCTATGGCTAAGTATTTACAGGGCGTAAGCGAGAATTATCGTGAATCGGTTGCGGTTTATGCAAAGGGACTTTATGAGAATAATGATCCTCGTATGGACAGCAAGTCTAAAAAAGAAGCTATCGAAAAGGTACTTAATGTAGATTTCGACGAGGTGTAATATGGCAACGGATTTTAGCGTAGTATATGGCAGTTTCCTTAGTAAAGTAACCGATACAGATTTATCGGATATGACTGAGGAATACGCAAATAGCGTTATGTCTGATTTGCTCAAACAGGCGACGGTGAAATTTAGTGAGTCCTGCAAAAAGGATTTGGGTGACGTTACGACAACGGGTTTTGTGAGTGACCTTGATGATTATGAGGTTGACATATTGTCAGAGCTTATGGTCGAAGCGTGGTATAAGCCACACATTAACTATACAGACCTGTTGCGTAACAAACTCAGCACAAAAGATTTCACAACATTTTCTCCCGCTAATTTGCAAAAGGAAAATCGTGAGTCGTATGAACTTGCTCACAAGAGGGCGAGGTCTATGATTAATGAGTATTCGTTCCGCATGAACAATATAGGAGATTTAAAATGAGCAGACTGCCAGACAAAGCATTAAAAAGCTATTTGCAAAATCTCGTAAATAAGGTGTACAAAATACTGCCAATGAAAGAGGAACGCTGTGGCACACTAACATCTTATCTTTTGAGTTTGGAGAACGAGCTTATAGGTTGCTATAAACTATGGGACACTCTCGAAAATGAGCCACAGTTTTTAGCTGTCATAAATATCGTTAAATATCTGGCTATAGAAGATTACGATGTGGTAGTTTGCAAACGCGAAGTCTTTAAAGCAATACGCCTTATAGAAAGTATAAGTAATAAATTTTTTAGAGAGGAGGGATAAGATGGCAACATTTGGCGAGTATCAGGCAAGAGTGAATCAACGTGGCACTACTGATAGGGAGCGCACACTGTATTACGAAAAGCAACATCTCAAAAGTCTTGCCGTCAACTCCCTCTCTTGTAAATCTTGTAAGGTAAATGGGGTAGATCAGTCGCTCATTATTGATGACGGTACGCTCCCCTATTACAAAGACGTAAAAAGTTTGCCCGATGAATATTTTGACGCTGGCGATTATGTTGAGTGGGCAGATGCTATGTGGCTTATAGTCTCATGTGATTGGGATAAGGAAGTTTACACATATGGCAAGATGCAACAGTGCAACTACGTCCTCAAATGGCAGAATACAGAAGCGGATATTATTGAGCGTTGGTCTGTAGTGCTCAGTGCCTCGAAGTATAACAACGGCGAGAAGTACAATAACGTCATAGTTGTTGGCTCAAATCAGCTCATGGTGTATTTGCCGATTGATGAGGAAACTTTAAAACTGAAATCGGACAAGCGTCTTATGGTTGACTTCAACATAGATTCTCCAAAATGCTATGACATTACTCGTGTCGATACGGTAACTATGGGATATGACGGAACAGCCGAGCCGAGATATGACGGCAAGGGTTGTATTCTGCTTGTACTCACGGAAACTGAGATTAACCCCGACGTTGACAGAGTTGACTTAATGCTTTGCGACTATGTAAATCCGAGCGATGTACCGCAACCGACATCCCCCATCCTCATAAGTTATGCGGGCAGTCCATCAATTCGCATTGGTGGTCGTAAGACCTTTACAGCGGAGACAGAGTATAATATTGTGTTTACTTTGGTATATTCCGAGATGTGGGAAGGTAAGATTACTATGACGCAGACTGGTAACAAGTGCGTGGTGAAGTGTGCTAATGATAGTGCAATGGTCGGTGCAAGTTTCAAGGTTGTTGCAACGGCGGGCAGCTTATCATCGGAGTTACTGGTCGATATTATAGGGGCTGTGTGAGGAGGTGCTGAGAGATGGCTAAGTCAAAATGCATACGAGAATGGAAAAACAAAATCGTTTCTGAATTATCTCAAGACGAAGAAATCATAAACGCTCTCGGCTTAAATCCTGATGAAGATCCCGATGACCTTGTATGGAAACGAATATTTTGCCACTATTTTATCCCCCAAACAGAGGAAAGTGTGCGCACATATATTCTCGTTGAGATAGACATTCCAGAACGTCGCACACGTTACGGCAGTAGTGATAGCAACATTTGGGTTCACCCGACCATCGTGTTTTATGTGCTCACTCACCAAGAGGATATGCACATGAATATGGTGGGAGAAAGCGGAACTCGCATGGACTACCTCGCAGAACTCATAGAAGAAAAATATGAGGGGCGGCAAGATTTCGGTGTGGGTACGCTTCAGTTAAAGTCGGACACAGCGGGTAGCGTTAATACGACATACAGGTTTAGACAACTTGTGTTTGAGGCGGTAGATTTGGATAGTGGATTGTGCGAGGGGTGATCTCTCGTGCGAGACATTGACGAATTGAAACTATACCGTGGCGACAACTATAAGTTGCCTAACGGTGTTGAAATAAAATGCCCAACTTTGGGTGAAATATGTGATTATGGGGAGAGCGAATATCTCTCCATGATTTCAGTGTTCACAGCAACTAATATAGATCGATGCGCTCAATTAGAAGATATGGGAATTGATTATACTGAGATAACAAATTTTCAAATGTTCACCATATTTGCAATGATGTTGTCCAACCACAAGGATAAAGAGAATAACAAGTTAGACACATCTCCTTTATTCGGTGATTTAGACTTTTCATCTTTTATTCCTGTAGAGTGTGATAACGAATTGTGTATGGTTGATAAAAGTGGTATCAAATTCAATAGTGATATTTTTGAGGAAATGACGGCGTATATTCGCAAAATGCATGGTATGCCACAACCTCAGTACACACAGGTCAAGGACGGTTTTGCAAAGAAACAGTTGATAATTGACGCTCGAAATGACGCTAAATATCAAGAGAGACTTCGTGCTTTTAAAGGCACTCACTCGGCTTATTTGCCATACATTTCAGCTCTTGTAAATCACCCAAACTTCAAGTATGGTTGGGATAAAGTGTGGGATATGAAAGTGTATGCGTTCTTTGATAGTTTGAAACGTATCTCGATAATTGATAATGCAAATCATTTATATCAAGGTTTATATAGTGGCTGTATTGAATACAGCAAAATTAAGAAAGAATTAGATTGGCTAAAACCAATTGACTAACACAGAAAGGTGGTAATAATATGGCAGTAGCTTTTAGCACAGACCTCTCTACATTCGTGCCTGAAAGACCTATCTATGCTGTTGGTGAGAATAGCGATGGTTCACTCGCTTGGATGACAAATCAGCTTATGGATTTTCAGATTAGTGTAGACGCAGAGGAAGATACTAAGACAGACGCTAATGGAAACACAATTTTTAGCATCTCAAGAGCTAAGTCTTGTGATGTTTCATTTACAACTCCTCTCTTAACACTTGAATTAGTTGCAAGCATGAACGGATCAGAGGTAGAAAGAGGAACAAATGACGATAAGATTGCTGTTCCAAAATTTGAGACAGTAAAACTTGTTGCAACCGCTGGCAAGGTTACAATTGATACAACTACTACAACTATCTCTCTTGCGCAGGTCGTAAGAAATAGTGGTACTGTTGGCACACCTGTATACAAGGTATCAGCCGCTTTCCTTACTAAAGATGGTTCTACAAGGAAGAAGCTTGAGAAGGGAACAACAACTCCCTCTTCTGGTGAATTTGTATTCACTAAGGGTAGTGGCACAGCAGATACCGTTACAGTTCTCAATGCTGATTATGATGAAGGTTCTTCTATCCTTATTACTTATGAGTATGATACAGCAGACGCTATTCAGATTGTAAACTCCGCAGAGGAGTTCCCTGTTGCTTCTGTTGTTAAGGTACTCGTAAGAGGTTACGATTAAGATATGTTTATCATATATAGTCGGCGCATATGGAAACGTGTGCGTAATGGTAACAATATGTTGCCACCACTAATCTAATTGCTGGAAACCCTAAAGCTATTCAAACCACAACGTAATACCTTAAACGGTATAGGCGTGATGGTGACGAAAGTAGAAAAAATTGAGTAGATGACATAAGGTTAAATCCTAAGTGTTGTGATAATGGGCAATCAGCAGCTAAGACCGAAAGGTAAAGTTCAACGACTATCCCTTACGGGAGTAGGTGCAAGCGCATCGAAATGGTTAGACCTAAACGGATAAAGCCGTAGGTTATGATATAGTCTAAACTTATATGAAAGTATAAGAAGTTCATAAGAGAACTGCGTAGGATTAGCGTTCCTATGTGAATAAAATTGATCTGTGATAAGACATCTCCTATATACGCTTACTTTATATTCCCCGCAGCAAAATTCCAGACAAATTATACTCTCGGTATGGCACTTGACCAGAATATCGACTGTAACCTTACCTGTTCATACGACTACTGTAGCGAGGCTCGTGAACTTTATAGAATGGTTGTTGCTGGCGAATAATAAGGAGGCTTATAATGGCTAATCTCACAAAATGCTTAATTTGTGGTGAGAAGTATAATTATTGTCCTTCGTGCTCTGGTACTCATGCGTGGAAGTTTTATACCGACACGCGTGAGCACTATCAAATTTATATGATAATTGAACAGTATAATTCTAAACTGTACAGCAAGGATGATGCAAGAATTGCTTTTGAGAACATTGGCATAACAGCCGATAGTGATTTAAGTAATTTGAAGCCGAGTATCGCTGAACAAATTAAGAATATTGTAACCGTCGAGAAATCTAATGAGGAAAAGACGGTGCTTAAAAAGACAAAGAAATCAAAGCTTTATAATGATTGATTAAGAAAGGGGTAAGTGACTTTACAGAAACTTACCCCTAATTTTTATAAACCCCTTGACAAAGCATAAAATTAGTGGTATAATATAATTAGGAAAAGTTATGGATATTTTTATATCCACACAGAGCAACTAATGAGAGTGAAGAGAGGTTTGTATGGAAGAAAAGAAATATAAAGTGTATAAACACACTGTCCCAGATGGTCGAGTATATATCGGAGTCACTTGTCAGAAAAACCCGAAAAGAAGGTTTGATAGAGGTCGAGGGTATAAAGACAATATTCACTTCTTCAGATTCATATTAAAAAACGGATGGGATTGTATAGTTTCGGAGATATTGTATGATAATTTATCAAAAGAAGAAGCTGAAACAAAAGAAATTGAATTAATTGCTTTTTACGATTCTACAAATCTTAAAAGAGGATTTAATATTGAAAAAGGCGGAAATTTAAATAAAGAAATTACTGAGGAAACACGACTTAGGCAATCAATGGCTCATTTGGGAGTTCCAATTCCTGCTGATGCTTGTAATAATATGAGAAAAGCTCAAAAAGAATCTTGGGCTTCTGGCACTCGAAAGAAAAGAACTGATTATACAAAAGATAATACGGGAATTGCTGAAAGAAATAAAGAACGTTGTATTCGTCCTATATATAAAATAGATAAAGATAGTGGAGAAATACTTCATAAATACAATTCATTGACAGAGGCTGAACAAGATGGCTATATTCATAGCTGTGTGTCAGCGGTAGCAAGTGGTATTAAGCGTTCTTATAAAGGATTTATATGGATTAAAGAGGAAGATTATTCTGATGAGTTGTTACAAAAACGCTTGGATTATGCTAATGAAAAGGTTCAAAGATTAAAAATTAATCAATACGATATGGGTATGAATCTAATTTGTAGTTTTAATTCAATTAGAGAAATTGAAGATAAAACTGGTTATACAAACAGATCGCTGATTTCGTCTTGTTGTAGGAGAATGGTTGATACTGCTTTTGGTTATGTGTGGAGATACGAAAATGAATCGACCGAAAATTTGGAGAATGACCGTTTATATTATCAAGAATTGCAATCGCAACAGAACGCTATTAAATATGAGCAATATGATATGAATAATGTTTTATTAAATCAATATGCATCGCTCTCAGAAATAAAACAAAATGGATATAATTCTTATTATGTGTCACTATGTTGTCAGAATAAGAAAGAAATATATGCCAATTGCATTTGGAAATACGCAGAATAATTTACAGCGCACCTTCGGGTGTGCTTTTTTATAGGAGGAAATATGCACAAATTAATATCGATAGATCAGTCAACTGCCGCAACGGGGGTTGGCTTTTTTGTTAATGGCAAACTAAAAGATTATTGCCTAATAAAACCGAAAATGAGTAAGAGAGCTGATGAGTTGCGAGTAGAAGAAGAACCGCACCTTATCAGTATTATTATGCCTGAAACAGATTACGGCACTACTCTACTTCGCATAACGGCAATAACAGACCAACTCGAAAAGCTTATTGAGAAATTCAAGCCTGACGAGATATGGTTTGAGGAAATATTTGAAAACGCAAATCCGAAAGGGTTTAGATCGCTTGCGAGACTGCAAGGCTTCATAGCGCATATTGCCCACAAGCATAACGTCAAGTATACCATTATTGAGGAGTCAAAGTGGATAACAGCATGGGGCAAATACGGCAGAGGCGTAAAGCGACCAGAACGAAAAGAAGATATAAGACACAAGGTAAACGATTATTACAATCTTGATATACAAGTGGACGACGTATCTGACGCTATCGCTATCGGGCGATATGCAGTTGAGACTCAAATCTAACTTTTGTGCTTATTTCAACACGGATATAAGCGAGAAAGTAAACTAATTATAAAGGAGATTTTAACATGAGTAAACTTACAGACGTTATTGGCAAGAACTTTGCCCTCAAGAACACAACCAAGCGCATTAACAGCGCACCCGTCACAATCAAGACCTATCTTGATGTAGACACATTTGGCTCAATTGTGCAGACCGTTGCGCAGTCCTCATTTACGGACGGCGAATACCACGCAGAGAACCGCGAAATAGCTCGTCGCTACTGCATAATCAAGTATATGACTGACATTGAGATTGGCGATGCCGATGTAGCGGAGATATTCAAGACAACGCAGGGCGGCAACTGGTATGCTCAGATTGAAGCGGACGTTGTGAAACTGCCTGTTTGGGGCGAAGTAGAGGCTGCAATTGACAGGCAGATTGACTATATCATAGCAACAAGGCAGACCTCATTTGACAAGCTTTGTGCTGACTTATCGGCAATAATTAATACGGATAACACACAGAATCTTGCCGATATTAAGGAAGTGCTTGAAAAGCTCGACAAGGTAGACAAGCAGGAGTTTGTAGAGGCTGTCGTAGAACAGAGTGCAAAGAAAACTAAAAAGAAGTAAGGAGATGATGACATGGCTTCTATTGCAGAACAGCTTAAACGCATAGTTATTAAAAAGGCAAGACTTGCTAATGGTAAAACGGTAGAGCAAAATCTCAAAGAAGCTGTGGATTATCTTTATGACTGTATACAAGACGAGATTGACTTCATGTATGACAGTTACAGCCCAAGTTATTATAAGCGCAGACCCGATGGTGCAAACCTGCGGACTGCGCTATACGCCGAAGATTTCATACAGGCAAGAATAAAGGACAACCGTATTGAGTTGTCCCTCAAATTTAGCAACAATGTGTGGGCGTGGAACTTTAACAAAGACCATAGGAGTCCAGTTAATGTGCTTATGCTAAACGGTTGGTGCTGGCATGGTTATACTGGAGAAGAAGATAGATTTAGGCGTTTTGACGGATATGATTATATTGGTAAAGGAATACAAAAATTCAACGCAAACAACCGTTGGGGCGTAACAGTTTCATGGGATGTAGATATATCTGACTGGTATTAAGAAAGAGTGGTGATGAAATGGACGATAACAGAATTGAAATAGTGGCGAGTTTGGACATACCCAAGACCGTCAGTACAATTGAAAAAGATTTAGAAGAAGTTAAAAAGCGATTGGATGCCAACAAAGCATTATCAATAGCTTGTAGTCTCGACACAAACAGTTTGGCTACTCTGCAAAATCAAGTTAGCGAAATATCTAAAAAACTGAAAATAGATATTCCCAAAATAGAAATACAGGCTGGTACTGGACAATCGGCGCAAAACATCGAGAATGTTGCTAAGAGTGTCGAAACTGTAACAAACAAAGTTCTCACTTTAAAGAAAACGCTTGCGGATTTAGATAGTAGGTTTGTTGAGCCGTTTAAGGTTGCGACAAATGCAGACGGGATAATCAACGCCGAGCGTACAATGGCTACAATACAAAGTCGCCTATCATCATTGGGTACTGTTACCGTTACAGGCAAATATAACGATCAAGAGTCGGCGGATAGTATAAATAAGATAATTGCGAGAATACAGGCTGCTTCTGGCGAGGTTAGAGAACTTAATTTCTTGCTTGATTCTACTGGTCAAAAGTTTGAGTATATTGGTGGTTCTTATTCTGACAAGGGCGTTGGCAAAATACAGCAAGATTTAGCAAGACTAAGCAAAGAGCTTGCTAATTTCGAGGCAAGCCACAAATCAATCGAAAGTGGTTTAATTGAGCCGCTGACCACAGCTCGTAACGCCATTATTGATTTAGAGTCTGGCGTTGGCTCTGTGGAATCCGCACAGAAGGCACTTGATAATCTCAAGACGGCTGCGGCTAATATCGGAACGTCGCTAAAATCGACTGGAAGTTCCTTTAATATATTTGATAACGCAATTAACAAAGCTAAAAATTTTGATAATACGCTTAATGCGTTAAGAAAAGACATAGATGCGTTATCAGATGAGTCCGCAAAATCGTCTTTGGGTGACAATCTTGCAAATGCAAGCAAAAATCTCGTAGAGTTGCAACGGATTGAAAGCGAATCTGGTCGTGGCTTAGAATGGAGCAAGAAATATGGCGAAGTAAGTCAAGCCATTCAAGGCATTACCAACGGCTTAAAGGCGGCTCAAAAAGAAGAAAAGGCTCTCAGTCGAGAAACTTCTTTGTCTAATAAGATTAAGAAACTCTCAGCAGATATGCAAGCATACGCTTCTGCTAATAAGAGAGCCATAGATTCTACCAAGCAAATGTCTGACGGCACAACTTTCGCCTCCAAGTGGGCGGACTTGACATCTCGTATGGCGAAAGGCGCGGATTTGAGCGCGAGTGAAGTTAAACATCTTGGCGAGGAGTTCCGCATCTTTGGTAAAGAGGCTGAAGCCGCAGGACTCAAAGGTGAAAGTGCTTGGGGTAAATTCTTAAATTCGTTCAAAACCATGTCGAGTTACATTACCGCCAATATGGTCTTTAATTTTGTCAAGAGGCAAATTAGGGATATGGTCAATGAGGTAACTGAGATTGACACGGCTATGACCGAGTTGCGCAAGGTTACTGAGGCAACAAACGCAGAGTTTGAGACTTTCGCAAGGTCGGCTGGACAAACAGGTCGTGAACTTGGCGCGAGTATTAGCGATGTAATAAACGCGACAAGTACCTTTAGCAGAGCTGGATATAACTTACCAGACGCAGAAGAACTTGGTAAGATAGCAACGCTGTATAAAAATGTTGGCGATGGAATCAATATTGATACTGCATCTGAAAGCCTTATCAGCGTAATGAAGGCATTTAATATAGAGGCTGAAAATAGCATTGGCATCATCGATCGCATCAACGAGGTAAGTAACCGAGCAGCGATAGATTCAGGCGGATTAGGTCTTGCACTACAAAGAGTTGCTTCTGCTATGGACGCTGCGAACAATTCGCTCGATGAAACCATAGCATTGACTACTGTATCGAATGAAATAGTTCAAAATCCAGAGATGGTCGCTTAACGTAATGGGCGACGTTAAAAATAGCTATATCGGTTAAAAGCCTGAGAAGGTCAAGACCGAGGAAAGATTTGTGATATTTCGATTTATGTTTATTGAGGAAACATAAATTCTATAATGAAAGAAGGTAAAATGGCAAAGAAAGGTGAGAGAACTGGAGTATATGTAAATTGTGAATACTGTGGCAAACTTGTTTATAAAACGCAAACAAATTTTAAAAGGCATAAACATCATTATTGCAGTAACGAGTGTCAAAGAAAGAAAGAAGCGGAGTATAAGCGCGTTGATAAGGTTTGCCCTATCTGTGGGAAAACATTTAATGTTAAAAGGAGTGTTCCACAAATTTATTGTTCAAAAGAGTGCTTAAATGAACATAATCGACGAATAAATAAAGAAAATCCTCGCCCATCAAAGAAAATCCATTGCCAATGCGATTATTGTGGAGAGGATATTTTTATAAAGCCATCAAGATACAAGCGTTATAAACATCATTTTTGCTCTATGAAATGTAATAGGAAATGGTTTGCTAAAGTTTATTCTACTACAGAAGAATGGAAAGACGAGTCAAGAAAGAGAGCTGTTCGAATATTAAATAATAACATTCCGACCACTCAAACTAAGCCTCAAATTGAGATGAACAACTTATTAGAACAAATGGGTGTATTATATGAGAATGAACGTGGTTTTACATATTATTCTGTTGATAATTATTTGACGGATTATGGTTTGATAATCGAAGTTATGGGAGACTATTGGCATAGTAGCCCTTTGAAATACACTCAGGAAAACGTTAATAAAATGCAGACCAAAGTAATTGGTAGAGATAAGGCAAAACATAGCTATATTCTAAAATACTATGAGATACCTATTTTGTATCTATGGGAAAACGATATAGAAAAAAACAAGGAGCTGTGCGTTGAGCTTGTAAAAGCATATATTAAAAACGACGGTAACTTATCGGCTTATAATTCATTCAATTATGAAATTATAGATAATAAATTAGTTTTAAAAGAAGAATTAATGCCGACATTCGCTGGAATTATTTAATGCCTCAATCATTTGAGTAATTCCATACAAATAAGAAATATCACAAAAATCCGTAACGACTGTAATGGTTGGTGTGGTAACATATCAACCTTCGCTATTCATATCCCCGTTGTTGGGGTGGAAGATACAGTCTGAACTCACGCTATAATCTTATAATGAAACGTGAGAGTATGCCAGAAATGACATACCGCCATTGTCAAAATGGTCAGTAGGCTAACAACGAGCCGAAAGTAACAGTTTGCAAGGTTGGCGTACCGTAGCCCTGCGTATTCGTGGTGCAAAGTCAGAGCTTGAAGATGCAGGTCTTGAAACCGAGGGCATGGTTGAATCAACAGCCAAACTTCGTGACCTTATCAAAGGCATATCGGGCGTAGATATAATGCTCGATGAAAATACTTTTAAATCAACCTATCAGATTATTGAAGAACTTGGTAAGGTTTGGAACAATATTAATGACGTAAATCAAGCAAGTCTTTTGGAGGCAATTGCAGGAAAGCGTCAGAGCAACATAGTGGCTGCTGCTCTTAATAATTATGAGAGACTTAATGAGGTTCTTGAAATATCAGAATCCTCTGCTGGTTCTGCAATGCGTGAACAAGAAGAATACGCAAAATCAATTCAGTATTCAATTGACACGCTTAAAGCCGCATATCAAGACTTTTCACAAACCGTAATCAACAGTGACTTCGTAAAGAATCTTCTCGGAACAGCGCAGTCATTCCTTGAAGTTCTTACAAAAATCATAGACAAGTTTGGCACATTGCCAACACTTCTTACAAGCATAGCTGCCGTCGGTAGCTTTAAAGGCGTAGGTAAACTAACCGAATATGCCTATTTACGTTCTGTTGCTAAATGAACGTAGAGAATCGCGCCTCTAAATAAAGAATCCCCTAATTGCTGGGAAAGGCTAAAGCTCCGTGACCTATATGGTGAGGAAACTCAGAAACGACAACGGAGATGGTATATGCTGAGATAAAACCCCCTATTAAACAGGGTGCTAAGTACCGTAACAATGCAAGATCAGCAGCGAAGCCGTGGTGACACGGAACGTTCATCGACTATACAGGGATTAGTGGCAACTTACTAAAGATATAGTCAAAACTATGGGTAACGCCCATAGCAGTTTCAAATGGGATTCTCCCCTATTGTTTTGCGCTACTGCAAGCGTGGAGAAAGCAGAAAAATCGTACCCTTAGTTCCGTCCACTGGATTAAAGAGTTTGAATCCTGACCAAATTACTGGTGAACTCCCATTATCTTATGGGATATGAGCGATAGTGTTCACGCACATATTCCAGTGCGCCGTAACGTATACGATAATATGCTCTAACGTGTACGGGTTTATAAACAAAACTCATTTTTTCATCACCTCATAATTCAGTCTCAGTGAACGGAATTAGGGGTACGATATTCAACTATTTTGATAATTCTTTTTTAATTTTTAGAACGTCCCCAAACAACAGGTCAACGCCTTTGCGGTGAAGAACGAGGACTTTCTTTGCTTTATGAGTAATGCGCTTGCGCACTTTCTCGCAAAGCTGTACTGGTTTGCCGTGTGGATCGTTATACTCATTTAAAATGAACTCTTGTGTTACAGGACACATATTCTGGATTAAAACCGCTTTCTTTCTGCCGAGGATGTGGCAGAAATCAATGGTGTCACACTTACCATAACGACCAACTTTATTGTTGTAAATACGTTCAAATTTATCCACTTTAGAGGAAATCGGCACAAGCCAAAAGATGTGGCTATCCTCTGTAAAGGCGCAGAAGTACGGGCGGTTGTGCTCGTTGCTATTCATAAATTTGGGGTTTGCAAATTGTTGTGCATATTCTGGTTTGAGAAAATAGAAGTGACCTGTAATCATAAAATGCTCCTAACAATAAAGCCCTGCGATTAGGCAAGGCTTTAGATTTGAGTCTGATGATTTATTAGTCGCATATCAGAGAGCGACAAACATTCATATCCGATTATTTATTAGACGCTAATCGGGAGCGACACGACACGGTGCGGATTGCTCCGCAAGGTTATTATAGCACAAAACATCGGGCGTGTCAAGATATTATTTCAATATAATTAAAAAGATTATTCCCAGAATGCCACACACCAATCCTGTTAGTGTAAGGTTTTTCATTAAATTAATGCATTTAAAAATGTCAAACAGAATGCGTGTGTTAATGTATTCGTCCGCTTCGCAAATAAAGGAATTTTTGTATATGACTTTATCGGGGTCATCTTTGACTTTTGATAATTCATTGGGTGGAATTTGAATTTTGAGGCAGAAATCATAATCTGCAAGTTCTTTTAATAATTTTTTGGGTATTTTATTGTTCATATTATTTCTCCTTTCTGTGGAAATGGTTGGTTTTTGTCATTTATATTATACCATATTATCTTGCAATTGTCAATACTTTAAGTTCAAAACGCTTAATATAAAATGATATTCGGAACAATTGCAAGCGATACTAATGAAGCGACTAAATCGCTAACTCTTTTTGGAAAACGAATCAAAGACATTGTGCGCGATTACAAATCGGTTTCTGATGATAAGATAGGTTTTAAAAAGATTGGTGCGGGGCTAAGTGGTATCTTTAATGGTGGTTTAAGTGATTCCGATATAAAGGCATTAAGGCAATATAACGAGCTAATTGCAAATGGTGAAGAAGGAATAGTCGCATATAATAAGGCACTCAAAAACGCTGGCGATAATGCTCGATTAATGGCAGAAAAAACTAAGTATGCCGAAGTCAATATTGATGCTTTGACAACTTCTGAAAAGATAGCAACCGTTGCTACACAGGCATTAAGTGCCGCTATGAACGCTGCGTTGGCGTTTGGAGTATCGTGGCTTGTGTCGAAGATTATTTCGGGCATACAAGACTTAACCGAAGCCGAAGAAAAGGCAAGAGAAGCCGCAAAGGAAATGCGACAAGAGGCTGATTCTGCGGTAAAAAGTTACCAATCCGAAAGAGAAACTTTGGATTCATTAATCTCAGAGTATGTGACGCTCTATACTACTACGTCCGATCTTTCGTCTGCTAAGAACCGATTGTTAGAAATACAAAAGCAAATTAACAATGAGTTTGTTGAGGGTAAAGACAAAGTAGACTTACTCAATAAATCTCTTAAAGAGAATTTGGAAATTGCAAGACAGCAAGCCTATCTTGATTCTAAGTCTGCCGAATATAAATTAAGAGATGAATACACCAAAGCAAGTAGTAGGCAATCTCAACGCAACCTCATATCTCTCGATAATATAGTTGATTCCGAGTTGGGT
>Ga0310786_10003139_pt1 | contig 24326 bp, 24 predicted proteins | sample AusTroGonzalo_MG_FD_203881 | JGI IMG/M metagenome (GOLD analysis project Ga0310786, IMG submission 203881) | Bovine rumen microbial communities from tropical cattle in Woodstock, Queensland, Australia - Gonzalo_03 (v2) (version 2) | ecosystem: Host-associated > Mammals > Digestive system >...
ATGCCTAAGCCTCTCCCCGATGAGCACGGAAGTGCACTGAGCATATCCATTAGTCTGAAAAAAGGCGGAGAAAATATTTTTGATACCAAGAACGGCATGACCTTTGAGGGAAAATGCTTTATATCAGGAGTTCTCAGCAAGATGCGTGAGATAACCGCATTCCTCAACTGTACCACTAACTCCTATAAGCGTTTCGGTATCGGTTATGCTCCCAAATACGTCAACTGGTCCTCTGAAAACTGCGCTCAGCTTATCAGAGTGCCTAAGCCTGTTGGTATATCCCCACGTATCGAGATACGCTCCGCAGATGCTTGCTGCAATCCCTATATCACCTTCAAGCTCATACTCGCGGCAGGTATCGAGGGCATACAGTCGCAGGACTGCTCTCTTTTTGAAAGTGCCGTCCATAACGACACGGATAAATCTCTGCTTCAGCAGCTCCCCTCTTCTCTTGATGAGGCTGCTGTTATCGCTAAGGAAAGCTATTTCGTAAAAAATACACTGTCTCAGGAAATCCGCAGAAACATCTTCGCACAGCTTGACAAGCAGATCCATGACTACTCTCTCGCTTCCGACAAGGATAAATTCGAGGAAGTGTCCTATTTCAAGTTTGTGTGAGGTAAGCTATGGACAGAGCAATTATAGTATCATCTAATAGCGAGGTCTCAGAGCTTTGCGAACAGCTTCTGCGTATAGAGGGCTGCGGCAGGGCTGCTGTTGCTGTCAGCGGAAGCGAAGCACGCAGACTTGTGAAAAATGAGACCGAACCCGAGCTTGTTATAATTAATTCGCCCCTGCCCGATGAATTCGGTCATGAGCTTGCGGAAATGATAGCTGACACTACTTCCGCAGGTATTATCCTTATCTGCGGCGGCGATGTTTCGGAAGAAATTGCCGACAGAGTTTCGGACAGCGGCGTTAACGTGCTTTCAAGACCTGTGGCACGAGAAGAGCTTCAGCGTACTATCAGGCTTATTATCGCCGCAAGAGTACGCATGGCAGGAGTAAAAAAAGAAAGCTCGGATATTATGAGTCGCATCGAGGAGATGCGCACCATTAACCGCGCCAAGACTACGCTTATGAAGTATCTCAAATTTACAGAGCCTCAGGCTCATAAATACATCGAAAAGCAGGCAATGAACAATCGTCAGACCAGACTCGAAACTGCTCTGAAAATCCTTGCTCAATACGAATAAAGCGTCCCCTCGGCTTAGCCGAGGGGACAAGCATTTTATTTAGGTTTTCCGAATATGAGTTTCATAAGCCAGTAATCGTTATAGCAGCCTTTTATGCCCGTATATATCATAAAGGCAATGAATGCAGCCGAGAATACGATAGTTACGATGCAAATGGCTATGGGTATCTTTGTAAGGTATTTCTCACGAAGTTTCATAGAAACTATTATAACTCCCACAGCAAATACTATACTTTCCACTGCAAATCCGAAAAATCCAATACCAAATGAAACTACAGCAAGCAGTATCAGCGGTATACTAAATCTTCTCTCAGTCATTTTGATCACGCTCCCATAAAACATACTCTTTATCGTTTACATCATCGTAGTAGAAAACCTTCATCATATCTTTCTTTTCATCAAGGTCGAAGATCTTCATCTCATAGCTTTTCAGACTACCTGTGGGATAGAACGTAAAATCATCTATTTTACGCTGTTTAAGAGTAATACCGTATCCGTTCTTCTTTTCACTGTCAAAATCATCGTCTATTCCGAGATGTTTGCCGTTTGTATCGCTTAAAGTCGGGACATCTACATCAAATGACGCAGCAACCCCTTTTATATCGAGCCAAACAGCATTATCACGCTCGCTGACGCTTACATTTTCAAGTATCTTGTACTTCTCCATATCCATTGACTCGTATTCGTTTATAAAATATACAAGTCCGTAAAGCAGGATACCGCATACCGCCATAATGCTTATAATACTCACAACTATCTTTTCAATGCGCAGACGCTTCTTTATACGTTTAAGCACATTTGCGTCCTTCTGAGGGCTTACAACAACATTTTTACCAAGCTTTTCAAGCTCTGCTTTACAGTCGGGACAGCTCTTTATATGTTCCTCAACTGCTTTTCTGCTCTCCTCACTGCATACATCATCGGCATACAGCGGAAGCAGGTCTTTTATCATATCACAGTTCTTACTCATTTCTGTACCTCCAGTTCTTCTATTATCTTCAGCTTTGCACGGTGGAATGTCACTCGCGCCCAGCTCTCGGTCTTTCCAAAGATATCACCTATTTGTCGAAAACTCAGCTCTCCGAATACTCTAAGGGTGAATACCTCCTTATAAGGCTCAACAAGAGTATGAAGTACACGATGTATATTCATTGACTGCTGATCGTTTTCAAGAAGCTCCTCCATATTTACGGAAGTATCGGGAACCGTTTCCGGAACCTCCTCACCTGTATAACGTTTTTGCTTCTTGTTGTGTGTATACAGCAGATTTTTTGCTATCTGACAAAGCCATACCCTTATATCACAGTCTCCGCGGAAGCTGTTCACAGACTTCATAGCCTTGAAAAAAGTTTCCTGCGTTATATCCTCAGCAAGATGCTCGTCCGCAGAAAGTGACCGTATATAAAGGAATACATCATGGAAATAGTCTTTGTAGAGCTCTTCGACCTGACCCATACTTCTCACCGCCTTCAACTATAAGACTACGTTTCAGAACTTTCGTTACAGAAAATTACAAAAATTTCTGAAATACAAAAAGCTGCGGAAAGATCTCTCTATCCGCAGCCTGTTTTTTATCACTGATTACTTCTTTTCAGGCTCTTCAGCCTTGTCCTCGAAATCCTCAATAGTGAGGTCATCGTAATCAAATTCAAGGAGCTCATCACAGTTAGGACAGTTTATCGAACCCTCTTCGATCATACCCTCATCAAGAAGGATAGTATCGCCGCAGGTCGGACAAGTAATCTCGTAAAGCTCATCATCGTCCTCATCGAAATCGAACTCGTCATCATCGTCCCAATCTTCATCTTCATCGCAATTATCACAATCGCCGTCACACTCGTCACAATCAAGATCATCATAGAAATCATCTTCGATAGCTCCGAGATCCTCATCAAGGATATCGCAGAGCTCTGTGAGTTCATCGACCTGTGACTGAAGATCCTCAACATACATTACCATTTCGGACATTACCTCTGACATCTGTATGAGAGCCTTTCCCTCCTTAGTAGAAGTGTCGATCTCAAGACCATCGATAAGTCCCTGTAAATATGACATTTTTTCGGTAAGCTTCATAACAAGCTCCTCCTCTCAAATTAAAGTCTTTATAAATCAGTGAGCTTATGCTCTTGACATATACTCGCCTGTTCTTGTGTCGACCTGAATGATCTCGCCTTCGTCGATAAAGAGCGGAACCTTGATCTCTGCACCTGTTTCAAGTGTAGCAGGCTTTGTAGCGTTTGTAGCTGTATCGCCCTTGAAGCCTGGATCAGTCTGTGTAACCTTGAGTTCAACGAAGTTAGGCGGCTCAACACCGAAAACGTTGCCCTTGTATGAAAGGATCTTACAAATCATCTCTTCCTTAACGAACTTGAAGTTGTCGCCAAGTGTTGATGCACTGATCGGAACCTGCTCATATGTCTCAAGATCCATGAAGTAGTAAAGCTCGCCGTCGTTGTAGCTGTACTGCATATCCTTTCTCTCAACGAATGCTGTAGGGAACTTAGCTGTTGGGTTGAAAGAAGTTTCAACAACTGAACCTGTGATTACGTTCTTGTATTTAGTTCTTACAAAAGCGGCACCCTTACCAGGCTTAACGTGCTGGAATTCGATAACCTGAACTACCTGTCCGTCAAGCTCAAAAGTAACGCCGTTTCTGAAATCTCCTGCTGAAATCATTATTAATAACCTCCGTATTTTTCAAATTAACATGATACTTTATTTTATCACATTTCAGGAATTTTTGCAATACCTAAAGTGATATTATTACAAAGATATGAGATTTTTTGCACTTTTTGTCAAGTTTATGCAGCCATTTTCAGTTAAAATGACAAAATCCTCTATGCGAACTCCGAATTTGCCTGCAATATAGATACCCGGCTCTACCGTAACTACCGCCCCCTTGTTCAGAGGAAGCTTGTAATTTGGCGATGCATTGGGCTTTTCGTGTATCTCCATGCCTACTCCGTGACCAAGTGAATGGCCAAAGCAGCTTCCGTAACCTGCCTGCTCTATAATATCGCGTGACACCTTATCAAGATCGCTGCCTATTATGCCCGCCTTTGCAGCTTCTATGCCTGCAAGCTGTGCTTCAAGTACGATATCATAGACCTTCCTCATCTCATCGCTTGGCTCTCCTACGCAGAGAGTACGGGTCATATCGCTGTGATAGCCGTTATATACCGCACCGAAGTCGATAAGGACGAATTCGCCGTTCTCAACCTTTTTATCGGAGGGGACTCCGTGAGGCATTGAGGTATTTGCTCCCGAGAGTACGATAGTATCAAAGGATAAGTCCTCAGCGCCGTAAGCAAACATCAGACGGTTGAGCTCCAATGCTATCTCACGTTCTGTAACTCCCACCTTTATGAAGCCTTTGAGCTCCTCCAGTGCCTTCTCTGCTATCTCCTGTGCTTTTTGTATGCACTCTATCTCAGTTTCGTCCTTTACCATTCTAAGGTTGGATATGGCATTGCTGAGGCAATCATTATGTATGATATCAATGGTTGTGTAAAAATGCTCATAGGCATTGAGCTCTTTGACCGTCATGGTCTCGGACTCTATAGCCATCGACTTTGCACCGTGCTTATTCAGCAGTTCCATTATCTGAGGGTAGAGCTTCTTTGCTTCAATGACCTCAGCATCGGTAACTGTAGCTCTTGCCTTTTCGATATAGCGGAAATCTATAAGAAGATAAGCCTTATCGGGAAATGCAAGAACAACTCCTGCCGATGACTTCATACCTGTGAAATATCTTCTGTTTATATCTGAAGTTATAAGGGCGCAGTCTGCCCCATCAAACTCCTCGAAAAGTCTGTCAAATCTCGACATTATGCACCTCTCAGAGCTCAGCAAGTGCCTGTACTGCAAGATAATAGCTTCCGAAGCCAAAGCCGCTTATACTTCCCTTGCATACAGGTGCGATAACTGAATTTGAGCGGAACTCATCACGAGCGAATACGTTGCTGATATGTACTTCTATAACAGGTATCTTTATTGCTGCGATAGCATCGCGTATAGCATAGCTATAGTGTGTATAAGCTCCTGCATTGAGGATAACACCGTCAAAGGTCGTCCTTGCGGCATGGAGCTTATCTATGATAGCTCCCTCATGGTTTGACTGGAAAATCTCGCACTCCAGCCCCTGTTCCTTTGCACGGTCGATTATATTGCTGTTGAGCATATCAATGCTCGAATTTCCGTAAACTCCGGGCTCTCGCTCACCTAAAAGGTTGAGATTCGGACCGTGTATAACAAGTATTTTCTTTATCATATTTTCTCCTTTATATCATCGACAAATTTTTTCGGAAGAAAAGGCTTTTCAAGAACTCTTTTAAATCTGATAAACCTTTTCGACTTGGGTTCAAGCTCAATAGGTTGAACATAAAGCATCCTGACCTTCGCAAAATTAGCTCCCCATACATCTGTGAAAAGCTGATCTCCAACAGCAGCTGTCTCATTTGCTGACAGTCCCATTTTTTTCATGGCGGCTTTATATCCCCTTTTCAAAGGCTTTCCTCCGTCACTTACAAAGTCAAGACCAAGTGGCTCCGCAAACGGTCTTACTCTCTCTGCATGATTATTGGATACTATTATAAGCTTTATCCCGTTTTTTTTCATATTGTCCAGCCACTGAACTATCCCCTTGGCAGGAACGGGATTATCATGTGTAGTAAGAGTATTATCAACATCAAGGATAAGTCCTTTTATGCCATGCTTTTTCAGAAATTCAGGTGTTATATCCACGGTCCTTCTGAAAGCATGATCCACGTTGGTTTTTGTAATTCTGTGTTTTAAACCCAAGCTATTTGTCAACTCCGTTCAAACAAATGAAAAAGCGAGCCGCAGCCCGCTTTTATCAACATTAATAATTTCGCAAGATCAATACTTACGCTTACGAGCTGCCTCAGACTTCTTCTTACGCTTTACCGAAGGCTTTTCGTAGTGTTCTCTCTTACGAACCTCAGCAATTACGCCATCCTTTGCACATGATCTCTTAAATCTCTTAAGAGCTGTGTCTAAAGACTCGTTTTTGCCAACACGAACTTCTGCCACTAAATTTCCCTCCCTTGTTCAGAGGTTGCACGGAGCTTTGCTCCGAAACATCTATGCTAACCACCCTAAAGAGTGTTAGTCATCGCGTCCCCCACTATATAGCAGATTACATATAAATAGTTATAAAGAATATATTAATAGTTTACCACATTTTCTGCTCGTTGTCAAGCATTTTTTGTGCGTATGAAAATTTCGTTATTTTGCTACAATATTAACAAGTTTATTTGGTACATATATCTGTTTAAGTATATTTTTACCCTCAACAGCTTCCTTTACCTTCTCATCAGACATAGCCATTCCCATAACAAGATCCTTGTCGGCGTCCATTTCGATATTCAGCTTTGCCTTGAGCTTTCCGTTTACCTGTACAACTATCTCGATAGTATCCTCCTTGCAGAGTTCTTCATCGTATACAGGCCAGCTCTCGTAAGCGATAGTATCATTATGACCCATGATGCTCCATATCTCTTCACCCATATGAGGTGTGATGCATGACAGCATTTTAATAAGTCCTTCTGCATACTCTCTCGGGCACTTTCCGTTCTTGTATACTGCATTAACGAAGATCATCATCTGGCTGATAGCTGTGTTGAAGGCGAGCTTCTCGAAATCATCGGTTACCTTCTTGACTGTCTGGTGATATACCTTTGTGAGTGCGCCGTCATTGTCATCTGTGAGATTCTCGGCTTCTGTAAAGAAGTTCCATACTCTCTGAACAAATCTCTTGGCACCCTCAACGCCGCTCTTGCTCCATGGCTTGCTGACCTCGAGAGGTCCCATGAACATCTCGTAAAGACGAAGTGTATCTGCGCCGTAATCTCTTACGATATCAGAAGGATTTACAACGAACTCAGGGAAACGCTTACCCATTTTAATGCCGTTCTCACCAAGTATCATTCCCTGATGAACAAGCTTCTTGAACGGCTCCTTTGTAGGTGCAAGGCCCTTGTCATAGAGGTATCTGTTCCAGATACGCGAATACATGAGGTGTCCTACTGCGTGCTCGGGTCCGCCTATGTAAAGGTCAACAGGCATCCAGTGCTTGAGGAGCTCCTGATCTGCGAATTCCTTATCGTTGTGTGGGTCGATATATCTGAAGTAATACCAGCTTGAACCGGCACTTCCGGGCATTGTTGATGTCTCACGAGTACCCTTTATGCCGTTATGATCATACTTTTTCCACTCTGTTGCATTTTCAAGAGGAGCTTTTCCGTTCTTGCCCTTATAGTCGTCAAGCTCGGGAAGTACGAGCGGGAGCTCTTCGTCATCAAGAACGTGTATCTGACCGTCCTCACTGTGAACTACGGGCACAGGCTCGCCCCAGTAACGCTGACGGGCAAATATCCACTCACGGAAGTGATAGTTTATAGTGCACTTAGCTCTGCCCATTTTTTCAAGCTTCTGTGTAATAGCTTCCTTTGCTTCCTCAACTGTAAGACCGGTGAACTCCTCGGAATTGATGAGCTTGTATCCCTTGCCGAGATACTCGGTCTTTTCCATTGCGGCTTCGGAAACATCAATATGACCGTCCTTGCCGTCGATTACCTGTATCATGTCTATGTTATGAGCAACAGCGTACTCAAAGTCACGCTGATCATGGCTCGGTACAGCCATAACTGCACCTGTACCATAGCTTGCAAGTACGAAGTCGCCAATAAACATACGTACTTCCTTACCGTTTACAGGGTTGATACAAGTTACGCCCTTGAGCTCACAACCCGACTTTGTCTTGTTGAGCTCTGTACGGTCCATGTCGTTCTTCTTCTTAGTCTCTGCTATGTAAGCCTCGACCTCTTCCCTGTTCTGAACACGGTCAAGGAGGCTCTCTGTAATAGCTCCGTCAGGAGCAAGTACCATGAATGTGATACCGTAGATAGTTTCGATACAAGTTGTGAAAATAGAGAACTTTCCGCCGCCTACGATGTCAAATTCAACCTCAACACCTGTTGACTTGCCTATCCAGTTGCGCTGCATAGCCTTTGTGGACTCAGGCCAGTCTATCTCGTCAAGTCCTTCAAGGAGCTTTTCTGCAAATGCAGGCTGGTCGATGACCCACTGCTTCATGTTCTTACGAACTACAGGGAAGCCTCCTCGCTCTGACTTTCCGTCGATAACTTCGTCGTTGGAAAGAACTGTTCCCAGCTCCTCACACCAGTTTACAGGCATATCTATGTACTTTGCATAGCCGTCAAGGTAGAGCTGCTTGAATATCCACTGAGTCCACTTGTAGAACTCGGGATCGGATGTAGCTACCATTTTCGACCAGTCATAATCAAATCCGAGCTCTCTGAGCTGCTTTGAAAAGGTCTTGATATTTTCCTGAGTAAAGCCATTTGGGTGATTACCTGTATTTACCGCATACTGCTCAGCAGGGAGTCCAAAGGAGTCATATCCCATTGGGTGAAGGACATTATAGCCCTGCATACGCTTCATACGCGAAACGATGTCTGTAGCGGTATAGCCCTCGGGGTGACCTGCGTGGAGACCTACTCCCGAAGGATACGGGAACATATCCAGTGCATAGAACTTAGGCTTGCTGAAATCCCATACGTCAGTCTTGAAGGTCTCATGTTCTTCCCAGTATTTCTGCCATTTGGCTTCAACAGATGTGAAATCATATCTGCTCATTATAATATCATTCCTTTATTTAATTATTAATATTTATCGAGTTTGTAAAGTGTTCCTTTATATCGCTGTGTACACAAAGAAGCACAGCGCAGCCAATATCAACTATCCCCTCTATGAGGTACAGCCAGTTTGAACCGATATTGGATATATTTGTAGGGAGATGCACCGCAGCGATCAGAACAAGTACAGCTGCCACTCCATAGTTGACGAATTTAATACCCGTAAGCATTGCACAGGTAAGTACAACAGCTATGATAGTATCGCTGAGACTGAAACCGCCGCCTATTATCATATTCAGAACTGCCTTTCCGATAAGATAGGCTCCTATTATGATGCAGAGCATACGCCCTTTTTCGTTATTTGTACTCATTTTCTCACTCCTTGACAAGAAGTCCGCTTATATCTATCTGCTCGCCGTCAGCCCATAAGCCTTCAAGCTTGTAGAAGTTTCTTGTATCCTTATAGAATACATGAACGATTATATCGGCATAGTCAAGGATTATCCATGTATTTCCCGTATCTGCTTCACGTCTTTCAGGCTCGATGCCCTTCTGTGAGAGTACGAATTCTACCTCATCCGCAAGTGTTCTTGCGTGAGTATTACTTGTACCGTTGACTATTACAAAATAGTCTGCAAGGATCGTGAGGTCGGATATCTTTATAGCCTGTATATCCTCACCTCTCTTGCTGTCGAGAGTTTTTATGATAAGTTCAAGTTTTTCCTGTTCAGTCATTTTCATACTCCTTCCACAATGGAGCCTTATCAGGATCTCTGAGCGGCTCGGTAGCGTGTTCGAGCTCCTCAAAGGTCGCTCCTGTATCATCGTAAAGCTCGTACTGATATTCGTACTCCTGTACATACTCAATGATATTGCTGTCAGACATGAGCAGCGGGAACTGATACGGTCTGAACGACTCATTTATCATATCAATAGTTGCCCTCTTGTGTATTGAATAAATGCTGTACTCAACACCATCGGCTGCATAGTACATAGCGTCCTCACCCGGTACCATGTTTACGCTTACATTATCCATTTGTAGTGTAGAGCCGAAATCAGCAAGCTTGCTGAGGTCAGCAACGCTCATATTCGTAGCTATCCACTTGTTCTGATAAATAGTTTTCAGATAGCTGTAAAGCTTCATCTTGCCCTCGTCCTTAACTATGCTGAGTATCTTCTGCATAGCAGCTGCCATGAAACGACGCTGGTTCTGTACTCGTCCGATATCACCCTGAAGCCACTCGTGACGGAAACGAACGAACCACTCAGCCTGTTCGCCGCTGAGCTTTATATTTTTGCCCGCAGGTATTCTCTTGTCAGCCTCGTATATGATCTCATTGTCTATATCCATCGTAACGCCGCCTACAAGGTCAACGATATCACGGATATCATAGCAGGCTGTTGTAATATACGCATCTATCGGGATACCGAAATTATCCTGTATACAGTTTACGACACGCTGTATCTTGCTTACCTCCTGATCGTAGCCCTCATAGTAGACACTGTTGATCTTTGTGGTAGGGTTGCTTGTATAATTCGGTACAGCACAGTCACGCGGAACCTGTAATATATGAAGCTTTGCACCGGCAATATCGAACTGGCATATCCATATAACGTCAGTAAGCTCAAGATCCTCGTCAAATCCAAGGAAAAGAACTGTATACTGTCCCTCTACCAGCTGAGGAAGATCAAGACCGTCCGTAAAATCATCGGTTACGATATCAGTATCAACATTGAGATTGGTCTGAGGCTTTTCAAGCTCTCCCTCAAGATCAACAAGAGGCTGCCAAAGCTTGAAATAATTGATTATTGAGACCCTCTGATCGGGCTGTCCCTTTTTTTTATACCAAAGTATCGGCATATTAAGAAAGAGCACGATTATTGTCACTATACTAAGAAGAATGGAAACAGTCTTGATTATGGCGTCCTTTTTGCTCTTTTTTCCGCCTTTTTCATTACTTTGGTCATCATCAAAATCATCAAAGTCATCGAAATCTGCACCCTCGACAATATCCTCTTTTCTGCCCTTTTCGTGGAGTCCATGATATGTCTGCTTAGGTTCGGGAGCACGCCTTTTCGGCATCTCTTCTTCAATGGCTATATCTATTGACGGAGCCTCATGCAGTCCGTGATACACAGGCTGTGTCGGCTTTGAATTATCTATCCTTTTCAGCTTCCTTAAAGGCTTTGGCTGCCTTGGCGCACTGCTTGCGTTTCTTTTTAACTCCTCATTAAGTCCTTCTCGGTTCATTTGAGCCCTCTTTTCAAATTGCTATCATTTTTCTCTTCTTTCAGAAGCCTTGTGTAAAAATTATATCCCTCGGCGGTACAGATCGGTATAACTCCGCCTTTTTTTATCACAGACTTCATTGAAAATGCGAATGCTTCCATCATTGCTGCATTAAGGTCAGTGTAAGCCAGCTTTCGCATCTTGTCTACATCTTTATAATCTCTCTCGGCAGAAATCAGATCGCCTATATATACTATCTCTTCAAGGCGCGACATACCTGCTCTGCCTACTGTATGAAATCTTATGGAATTGAGTATATCTATATCCTCAACGCCGAATTCTTTTTTTATGAAATATGCTCCTGCGATACCGTGCCAGAGGGAACGTGTCTCAAGCTCCTCGCGGCAAACAGTATATCCGCTGCTGAGCACAAGCTCCTTTTGCTCGTTATCGGGCATTTCTTTGCATATATCGTGAAGAAGTCCCGCAAAATAAGCCTTATCGGGATCCTCACCGTATTTTTCCGCAAGCTTTCTGCATTCTGCTGCAACATTCAGCGAATGAGTAAATCTTTTAGCAGAAAGCTGTGCTTTAAGATACTTCTTTTTGTCATCGGGGTTATACAGCAATTCTTTTTCACCTCTTACCGAATACAATCCCTTCAATCTTATATATTGTACTACATTTTCGTCAAGATAGCAAGTGAAATCCTTGTTTTTTGCAATTTTTTTTCTGACCTCAGTGCTGGATATCACTGTGGGATCAGCCTCAGATACCAATATTTTGCCGAATTTGCTGAGTTCCTCGGCTTTGGTTCTGAGTTCCGGGATATCACCGCTTTCCCGTGAAACTACACAAAGTGTTACATTTGCGAGTATCTCCTCAAAGCGATACCAGGTATCAAAGCTGAGAAGCATATCGCTCCCCACCAGCAGAAAAAGCTCATCATCGGGAAATTCCTCGCGGAAATGCTCGACTGTGTAAATAGTGTAGCTCACACGATCGGTCTGCATCTCAAAATCACTTACGAACAGATGCTCATTTTTCTTACAGGCAAGTCTCAGCATCTCAAGCCTGTCCTCATCGGGAGCATATTCAGCACTGGAACGGTGCGGAGACTTCTTTGAAGGCAAAAGGTACAGCCTGTCCAGTCCGAATTCCTCAACTGCGGTCTCAGCAAGATGTATATGACCGTTATGGACGGGATTGAAGCTTCCGCCGTATATTCCTATCCTCATTCTGCACCTCCTATGCTTTAATTATACTTATTTCCAGGGCCGCTTTCTGCCTGTCCAGCCCTTTTCCTTCCAGTATTCCATATCGGTCTCATTCCAGCCATTGCGCTGGATAAGGCTCATTATCTTGAAAAAAGCCTTTGTTTTCAGCGGAACAGGTACGTTCCCATGCCTTTTCAGGATCTTTCGCGCGATACTGTCCGCTTTTTTATTGATGTCTTCCTTTATCTTAGGTTTTACGCTCTGCCAGTCAACTGCCGCAACTGCTCTCCCCAGCTTGTAGGTTCGGGGGATGCCCCAGAAAAAACAGCTGTCAGCCATATCCTTCATGGTAGATTTCACACCTGCTCCAGCAGCAGTTGCAACTACAACAGCCTGCTTGCCGAACATTTTCTCTTCCGGACGATGTGACATCCAACGCCAGCCGTAGTGGTCAAGGAAAGCCTTCATCTGTCCTGTGCAGTGATAAACATACACAGGCGATGTGAGTATGATAACATCTGACGCATCAATAAGCCCGGTTATCGGAGCAAGCTTTGAATAGTGCGGACAGGTCTCAGCTCCCTTGATAAAGCAGTTAGTGCAGCCGCAGCAGAATTCGTCAAAATCCCGCGGCAGAAATACCTCGCTTATGTTTTCGGCAGATGTTAGCTTTTCAGCCATAATGCGTCCGATATTGTAAGTCGATCCCTTATGGTTCGTACCGCTTATTATAAGGACCTTCATCTCTTATTTAGCCTTAGGGATATTCTCTATTACAGGATCCTTCTCATTACGCTTGAATAGCACGAACTTGCTGCCGATGACCTGTACTACCTCAGAATCTGTCTGCTCTGCGATAGCGTCTGCGGCTTCCCTTGCGGTCCAGCCTGAGTTTTCAAGGACTCTCAGCTTTATGAGCTCTCTCTTTCGGAGTGCTTCTGCAATATCCTTGCACATAGCCTCAGTGACTCCGCCCTTGCCCACCTGATATATAGTCTCATATGTTGAAGCGATACCGCGGAGGTATGCTCTCTGCTTGCTTGTAAGCATATCATTCACCAAATCTTTCTTTCAGATACTTGTACAGTTCTCTAAGAGCTGCACCTCTGTGACTTATCTTGTTTTTTTCATCGGCAGTAAGCTCCGCCATAGTCCTGTCACCGACCATAAATACAGGGTCGTATCCGAAGCCGTTTGTACCTCTCTGCTCATAGCCTATTGTACCATTACAGTCTCCCGACATGATATCATGACCGTTTTCATCAATGTAAGCTATAGTGCATCTGAAAGCCGCTCCGCGCTCATTCCCTGGTACGTCCTTCATTTCTTCGAGAAGCTTCGCACAATGCTGGCCCTCGGGAGCATATCTTGCAGAATAAACTCCTGGTCTGCCGTCGAGAGCCTCTACACAAAGTCCGCTGTCATCGGCAATGGTCGGCAGCTTTACAGCTTCATATACTGCTCTTGCTTTTATAAGAGCGTTTTCCGCAAAGGTAGCACCGTTTTCCTCAGGATCGCAGTTTGCACCTGCTTCGCGCTGAGACAGCACCTCTATACCGAGAGGAGCAAGTATCTCTCTTGCCTCACGAAGTTTGTTTGCGTTATTTGTAGCCATTACAAGCTGCTTAATCATTGTCCTTACCTCCGAACAATCTGCTGAAGAAACCGCGCTTTTTCTTCTTTTCAGGCTCTGGAGCAGCTTCTGTCTCTTCTTCCTCTTCGCTCTCCTCTGCTTCTTCCACAGTCTCGTCCTCGCTGGACTCAGTTTCCTCTGTCAGCTCGCTTTCCTCAGCTTCTTCTGACTCGTAAGTATTATCCTCCTCGGAAACCTCTGCTTCCTCGTATTCCTCTGTTTCATCTTCATCAGATTCTGCTGTTTCAGGCTCTTCATCTTCGGCTTCTTCCTCTTCAAAGGACTCTTCTTCGTATTCTTCTTCCTCGTCCTCTTCATAAGGAATAAATGCGCCGTATTCGTTGTAATAGCCCTTTACACCGTCTACCTCGACTGTATTATCCTCTTCTGTCTCGTCATCATAAGTCTCTTCATCGTAAACCTCAGCAGACTCTTTCTCTGCTTCTTCCTCATCTGCAAGCTCTTCGAGCTGTTCGGGAGATGCAAAGAGAGCATCAACGAACATATTGCTGTCAAACGGCTGAAGATCGTCTATCTTCTCGCCTACGCCTATTAGCTTAACAGGTATGCCGAGCTCGTTTTTTATGGAGATAACGATACCGCCCTTTGCTGTACCGTCAAGCTTTGTAAGGACAATACCTGTAATAGGTGCAGTTTCACTGAAAAGCTTGGCCTGATTTACCGCATTCTGTCCTGTTGTGGCATCAAGTACAAGAAGTATCTCTCTTGAGCACTCTCCTGCCTTGGTATCTATGATGCGGTTTATCTTTTTAAGCTCCTCCATGAGGTTCTTCTTGTTGTGAAGTCGTCCTGCGGTGTCGATAACGACTACATCGCAGCCTCTTGCCTTTGCAGCTTCAAGAGCGTCATATACAACAGCTCCCGGGTCAGAGCCCTCTGCGTGCTTTACGATATCAACGCCTGCTCTCTCTGTCCACACCTCAAGCTGGTCTATGGCAGCTGCACGGAAGGTATCGGCTGCTGCAACAAGGACCTTCTTGCCCTCCTGCTTGAACTGATGACAAAGCTTGCCGATAGTTGTGGTCTTGCCTGCTCCGTTTACGCCGATGACCATGATGACAGCAGGAGATACGGAAAGATCAAGTCCCGTATCATCACCCATTATTTCGGCAATGACTTCATGGATAAGTCCCATTATCTCCTTAGGGTCAGTAATACCGCGTTCCTTTATCTTCTTGCGAAGACTGTCGCATATCTGCTCGGAGGTCTCAACTCCGATATCGCTCATTATCATCTGCTCCTCGAGCTGGTCGAAGAGATCCTCGTCAATTACGGTAAATGAGTTAAGAACTCTCTGGATACCGCCGAAAAGAAAATCCTTGGTCTTTCTGAGACCGCTGGCAATTTTAGAAAAAAGTCCCATTATATCCTCCAAACATGGTCTATATTATATAACATCTCAAAATGGCAGAATGTGACACCTTACTGAATATCAGCAACGTCCTCCTGAAAATCCACCTGTTCCATTTTAAGAAGCTTCGATATACCGTCCTCCTGCATTGTTACGCCGTAGAGAACATTTGCCTCCTCCATCGCGCTTCTTCTGTGAGTAACGAGTACGAACTGTGTTGTATCCGTGAATTTTTTCAGATACTGTGCATATTTTCTTACATTTACTTCGTCAAGAGCTGCGTCTATCTCGTCAAGTATACAAAACGGCGCAGGTCTCAGCTTTAATATTGCGAAATATATTGCTATAGCAACAAAAGACTGCTCACCGCCCGAAAGTGAGATAAGGTTCTTTATGACCTTTCCGGGAGGTGCAACGCTTATCTCTATACCCGATTCAAGTACATTTTCGGGATCTGTGAGTATCAGCTCAGCCTTACCGCCGCCGAAAAGCTCAACGAATATGCTCTTGAAGTTTGAATTTATTATTGCAAAGCTTTCAGAGAATATCCTGCACATCTCGGAAGTGAGGTCGGTGATGATCTTTTCAAGCTCTGCCTTTGACTTCTGGACATCTGCTATCTGCTCTGACATAAAGCGGTAACGCTCGGATACCTCTTTATACTCCTCGATAGCGTCAACGTTTACGCTTCCGAGAGCACGTATCTTGTTCTTGATAGTAGTGAGCTCTGCCTGTGCGGCTATCATATCATCTATCTTTTCAGCCATAGCTACAGCTTCCGAGCGGGTAAGCTCATATACTTCCATGAGCTGTCTGATGATATTGTCCGTATCACGGCATACTGTCTCACGGCGTTCTTCAAGCCTTGTGACCTCAGCAGAAAGCTTTTCCTTTGAGTCGTTTATGGCTTTCAGACCGTTCTGCATCTCGTTTACCAAACGGTTCTGCTCGGTATGAGTTGCATGACAGCGTGCTATCTCTTCATTATATGCAGATGTGTTATCCTTGAAATCAGCAAGCTTCTGTTTCAGCTCGTCTATCTCGGCATTTTTCTGCCCGATAAGCTCCTGCTGTCTGAATATCTCCTCTTCATACTGATGTGTGCCGTATTTAAGCTCCTCTGCACGTCTGTCAATGCGTGTGATCTCAAGCTCCTGAGCCTGTATATCCTTTGCAAGCTCCATGCCCTTTATCTTGAGCTGTGAAAGCTTATCGGAAAGCTCTGCTCGTTCAAGTCTGAGCTTTTCACGAATATCCTGTCCCTGAGCAAGCTTTTCCTCGGCAATGCGTATCTCCTCATCGGTGTCTGCAAGTGCCTTTTCGGAGTCTTTGATATTCTGCGTTGCAGCTTCTATCCTCTGCTCGGTCTCAGCTTTTAGCTTCTCGGAATTTTCAGACTGCGCACGGAACTGCTCGGCAAGTGAAGCAAGACTGTTGAGCTCTGCACTGAAACGCACTCTCTCAGCCTCGCACTTTGTCTGCTCTTCCTTTGCAGCCTCTGTATCAAACCTAAGCTTTTCCGACTCTGCACGGAGCTTCTCTGCTTTTTCGCGGAGCGTATCGCGCTGTTCCTCAAGCTTTACTATCTCCGCATCAAGAGTATCTATCTCATTCTTACGGGTTATTATACCGCCTGAACGCTGTGCAGAACCACCTGTAAAGGAACCGCCTGCATTTATGACCTGTCCGTCAAGAGTAACTATCCTGAACTTGTAGCCGTACTTCTTTGCGATAAGTGTAGCGGTGTCGATATCCTCGGCAATGACTATCCTGCCGAGAAGTGAAGCGATGATTCCGCTGAACTTAGAGTCATATTTAACTATCCTGCTTGCATTTGCAATAAATCCCTCACAGCTTTCGAGTCCCTGCTCTTTCAGCTCATAGCCCTTTACCGAGGTTATGGGCAGGAAGGTAGCACGACCGCCTTTCTGATCCTTCAGAAAGCGGATACAGCGTTTTGCGATATCCTCGTTTTCAACGATGATATTCTGCATAGCACCGCCGAGTGCAGTTTCAACCGCAACTGCATACTCGGGCTCAACGCTTATATTCTGTGCAACAGTTCCGAAAATACCGCCGATACGTCCCTGTTTCGAGGCTTTCAGCACCTGCTTTACACTGCCTGCAAAGCCTTCCATATTATTTTCAAGATCGGTGAGTATCTTTCGTCTCTGCTGCTTGTCTTTGAGTTCGTAGAGAGCACGTTCAAAGTCGTTTTTAGCCTGCTCGAAGCCCTCACGGCGCGACTTGAAAAGCCTTTCAAGTCCGCTGAGCTTATTGCGTATCTCCTCGGCTTCAGCCTCATTATTTTCGGCTTCTGCCTTTACGCTTTCCGCCTGAGCTTCGTACTCCTTCAGCTTCTGACCGATGTCTCCGCTGCTTTCACGAAGCTCTGCAAGCCTTTCGGTCTGCTCAGCGATAGTCTGCTTAGAGGACTCTATTGCGAAACGATATTCGCTCTGCTTTATGTAGAGCCCGTTTATCTCGCTGCCTGCCTTATCGACAGAGTCGCCCAGCTTCGAGCTCTCGCTCTCTGCCTTGCGGAAGCTGTCCTCGGCTTCCTTTATCTCATTTTCGAGCTCCTTCTTCTTGGCTTCAAGCTCAGCAAGCTTATCGGCAGCCGCCTTGCGCTCGTTTTCAAGATTCTTTTTTGCTTCCTCGGCGTTATCGATATTCTTCTGCGCAGCTTCAACCGCTTCCTTGCAGTGCTTTATATCATTTTCGAGAACAGCTATCCCAGACTTCATTTCAGAAGCAGTCTGCTCCTCCTCCAGCATTCTTCGGCGGAGCTCATCGGCACGCATGGTGCTTTCCTGCATCTTCCTGATACCGTCTGCTATCTTCTGCTCCTCACGCTGAATGTCGTTTTCAACATTCTCGTATTCATTCTTGCTGACAAGTATCTTGCTTTCAAGCTCGTCAAGCTTTAGCTTCATCTCGTCCAGCTTTGTAACCCAGACGGATATTTCCAGCTTTTTGCGTTCTTCTGCAAGCTTTATGAACTTCTCTGCCTTCTGTGACTGTATTCGCAGCGGCTCTACTCTGCCTTCAAGCTCGGTGAGTATATCAGTAAGTCGAAGAAGATTTTCCTGCGCAGCTGTAAGCTTTCTCTCAGCTTCAAGCTTTTTGTATCTGAACTTTGAGATACCTGCCGCTTCTTCAAAAATATCACGGCGTTCAGAGCTTTTTGCACCGACTATCTCGGCAATTCGTCCCTGCCCTATGATAGAGTAGCCGTCACGTCCCAGACCTGTATCCATGAAAAGCTCGTTTATGTCCTTCAATCGGCAGGACTTTCCGTTGATAAGGTACTCACTTTCACCGCTTCGGTAAAGCTTACGCGTTACTGCGACTTCATCGCCGATATCGGGGAGAGTATTGTCGGAATTGTCTATATTCAGTGTAACTGCGGCAAACCCCATAGGCTTTCGCGCAACAGTACCCGAAAAGATTACGTCCTCCATTTTGTTTCCGCGGAGAGTCTTTGTGGACTGTTCACCAAGTACCCAGCGTACCGAGTCACCGATATTGCTCTTGCCGCTTCCGTTAGGTCCGACAACTGCGGTAAGTCCCTTGTCAAAGGTAAGGCTTATCTTGTCAGGAAAGGACTTAAAGCCCTGTATTTCAAGTGATTTCAGGTACATTCATTCACCGCCGTTCGATAATTTCTGTTTTATCAGAGGCTGAGGAGATAATATGTACCTCCACACCCTTTGACTTCATATATTCTATGTTGCTCTTTTTGTGTCCGACTGCCTTGCTTATATCCCTTGCAGGCACGGCAATCCTTATATATCCGCAATCCTTTGCGTATTCTTCTATTTTTTTTAGGTATGTCCTGTTCTCGCACAGCTCGCGGAATGCAGGGTGATAATAGCCCGCGACCATGTCATGCTCAACGAATTCGCTTGCATGAAGTCCGCATTTTATTACTCTTATCCCACTTTTCTCAAATCTATCAAGAAGCTCTGCACAGAGACTTACCATATCATCAAAGGGCATCATCCTGTATTCGCCCCTGCGGTAATACTCCGCAAGTTTAGTTCCGTTGAGGACTACTACAGGATATATCCTTACAGTATCGGGAGCAATATCTGCCAGCGCATCGGCTGTGGCAATATCGCTCTCCCGTGAGCTTTTGTACAGCCCCGTCATCATCTGCAAGCCAAGCTCAAAGCCATACTCCTTTATTAGCCTCCCTGCATTAACAACGTCCTGCGCACTGTGTCCACGCTCATTTGCTTCAAGAACTTTATCGTCCATTGACTGCGCTCCAAGTTCTATAGCCGTGACTCCATAGCTTTTCAGCAGCTCCAGTATCTCTGCACTGATACAGTCCGGACGTGTGGAACAGCGTATACCGCCGAATTTTCCCTCACCTACGAACTCAGACGCAGCCCTGAGGAGCTCAGTCATATAATCTCTCGGAACAGCAGTAAAGCTTCCGCCGAAAAAGGCTATCTCCGTATTCTGAGGCTCTTTCACCTCACTGAGTGCCCTTGAGCATATATCCCTGACCTCATTTCCGTCTGGAGCGTGCTGTGCGCCGCTTATAGTACGCTGGTCACAGAAGCTGCATTGATGAGGACAGCCTATATGCGGTATGAAAACAGATATATTACTGTGCTTCATAGCCCATAAGTTCGAGAGCTTCCTTTGCAGCAAGCTGCTCGGCTTCCTTTTTGCTTTTGCCCTTGCCCTTGCCTATGACCTGATCATTAAGGCATACCTCTACCACAAAACGCTTGTTGTGATCGGGGCCCTCCTCACCGATAAGTACATATTCTACCTTTTCCTCGGGATTTTTCTGGACTATTTCCTGCAAAACAGTCTTAAAATCGTTGAAAACAGGCTTCTTTGCGTGTTTTATATCTTTTGGCATGAAGCGGAGTATGTGCTTTGCAGCAGGCTCCATTCCGCCATCAAGGTAAATTGCTGCTATTACAGCTTCAAATGCATCTGCAAGTATCGAAGGACGTTCTCTGCCTCCTGTATTCTCCTCGCCCTTTCCAAGACGAAGAAACTCTCCGAGGTCTATCTGCTGTGCAAAGATATGGAGAGACTTTTCACATACAAGAGATGCTCTCATTTTAGTGAGCTCGCCCTCTGCCACGTTAAGGTTTTTATACAGAAAATCCGATACAACGATAGAAAGTACGCTGTCGCCGAGAAATTCCAGTCTTTCATTGCTGCCGCTTGGCATCTTTTTTTCATTGGCGTATGACGAGTGAGACAATGCCTGCTTGAGCAGCTGTATATTTTTGAATTTATAGCCTATTATTTCCTCAAATCTTTCTAAATTTTCCATGATATCACTCCTTGTCCGCAGAAGCTGTGCGAGCTACATAGCTTTCTATGACTCCTGCGACATCGCCCTCAACACAACGCTTTGCCTGCCTTACAGCATTGAAGAACGCTGTGCTGTCCGAGCTTCCGTGTGCCTTTATGACGGGCTTCTTCACTCCTAAAAGTGCAGAGCCGCCGACTTCCTTATAGTCCATCTGCTTGCGGAATGTCTTTAGCTTACCAATAGAGAATATTGCTCCAAGCTTTCCTGCACCAGAGAATATCCACTTCATCTTCTTTGCGAAGAAGCTTCCCATTCCCTCATAGAGCTTCAGTGCGATATTTCCTGTAAAGCCGTCGGTTACTACGACCTGCACCTCGCCCTTCGGCATCTCTCTTGCCTCGATATTTCCGGCAAAGTTAAGACCGCTTTTTTCAAGGAGCTTATATGCTTCTATTTCAAGGTCTCTGCCCTTTGTCTCCTCAGAGCCTATGTTGAGAAGTCCTACCTTAGGGTTCTTTATACCAATGACCTTTTCCATGTATGCACTTCCCATTACCGCAAACTGAACAAGCATTTCAGGGCGGCATTCGGTATTTGCTCCTGCGTCTATAAGCAGGAAGCTGCCCTTGTCTCCGGGGAGTACAGGTGATGGTGCTATCCGCTTAATGCCTTTGATACGCTTGACGATGAAGGTGGCACCCATTACAAGTGCTCCCGTGCTTCCCGCGGATACGAAGGCATCGCCTTTTCCCTCTGCAAGAAGTCCGAGACCAACTGCCATGGAAGAATTCTTTCCTGACTTGATTATCTCCTTCGGTTCTTCATGTATATCAAAAACATCATCGGTATGAACTATTTCTATGCCGCTGAGACTTATGCCGTTTTGCTCCGCACAAGCCTTTATTTCCTTTTCGCGTCCTGTAAGTATTATCTTTACTCCAAGCTCGCGCACTGCTCTTTCGCAGCCCTTTATCACCTCCAGAGGAGCATTATCTCCTCCGAAAGCATCAACTATTACATTTACCGCCAATTCTTTCAAGCTCTCCTCTCAGCGAATTTACAGCACGCTGCGCATATGCACCGTAGCGTTCCTTTTTGTCCTTTATCCTTACGCCGATATCCGGAAGTATTCCCATATTAGCTCCCATTGGCTGAAAATTCCCGCTGTTGAACCTGTCGCTGACATAGTGCGAAAGTGCTCCTGTCATGGTATCAATCGGAAGCCTTATCGGTTCAAGACCTTTAAGCTTTCTTGCAGCAGCAATACCTGCGATGAGTCCGCTTGCCGCGCTTTCCATATAGCCCTCTACTCCTGTTATCTGTCCCGCAAAGTATATCTCGGGACGGCTCCTCATTGAAAAATCGGAGTCAAGAAGCTCGGGACTGTTTATGAAGGTATTTCTGTGCATTACGCCATAACGCATGAATTCAGCATTTTCAAGCCCGGGTATCATTGAAAATACTCTCTTCTGCTCGCCGAATTTGAGATTAGTCTGAAATCCAACAAGATTGAAAAGTGTACCCTCACGGTTCTCTTTTCTGAGCTGTACAACAGCATACGGACGTCTGCCCGTGCGCGGATCATCTATACCTACCGGCTTCATAGGTCCGAAGCGCATGGTATCAACTCCGCGCAATGCAAGCTCCTCAATAGGCATACAGCCCTCATACACGCTGAATGGGTGAGTCTCAAAGTCCTTGAGCTGTACCTTTTCCGCATTTATAAGAGCCTCATGGAAAGCAAGATATTCCTCCTTGTTCATGGGGCAATTGACATAATCCGCATCGCCTCTGTCGTAACGTGAAGCACAGAACGCCTTACTCATATCTATGCTTTCTGCCGTAACGATAGGTGCAGCCGCATCATAAAAGCTCAGTCCCTCGCCGCAGAGCCCGCGGATAATATCAGCCATAGCCCCCTGTGTAAGAGGTCCTGTAGCTATTATAACAGTTCCCTCCGGAAGCTCTGTGACCTCTCCCCCGATCACCTCGATAAGCGGGTGAGATTTTATCTTAGCTGTGACCGCGTCCGAAAACTTCTCGCGGTCAACTGCCAGTGCTCCGCCTGCTTCTACGGAATTCTCCTTTGCACAGGGCACTGTCAGCGAGCCCAGAAGCTCCATTTCGTATTTGAGCAGTCCGGCAGCCGATTCAAGCCTTGCAGCTTTGAGAGAATTAGAGCATACAAGCTCTGCAAAGCCGCTGTACTTATGAGCAGGAGAATACTTCTCGGGCTTCATCTCATAAAGACGCACCCTTATGCCTGCCTCCGCAACAGCCCATGCAGCCTCACAGCCTGCAAGCCCTGCACCTATAACGTTTACGATATCGTTCATTTTTTCAGCTCTCTTTCATAGCCGCAGCCCTCAGTTTCGCATACGAGCTTGCCCGATTTGCCACCCTTCATAAACAGTGTCTTGCCGCACTGAGGACATATCTCATTAGTCGGCACGTTCCAAGTCATAAAGCTGCAATCAGGGAAGCCTTCACAGCCGTAGAAACTTCTGCCCTTCTTTGACTTTTTAAGCAGCATTTTCTTTCCGCATCTCGGACAGCTTCCGTCTGCCTCTGTAACTATCTTCTTTGTATTCTTGCACTCGGGAAATCCGGGACAGGCAAGAAATTTTCCGTACTTGCTGTACTTTATTACCATGTTCCTGCCGCAAAGCTCACAGACAACATCTGTCTCCTCATCGGGAACCTTGACGCGCTTGCCGTCCATAGCCTCCTCAGCCTTTTTCAGAGTCTTTGAGAAGTCATCGTAGAATTCGTGGAGAGTGCTTACCCAGTTCTTTGAGCCGTGCTCGACCTCATCAAGATTGTTTTCCATTTCCGCTGTGAACTTAGCGTCAACTATCTTCTTGAAGTGATCCTTCATAAGCTCAGTGATGACCTCACCTAAATTAGTAGGCTTCAGAGCCTTGCCCTCATGCTCGACATAGCGGCGTGAGGTTATTGTCGTTATAGTAGGTGCATAGGTACTCGGTCTGCCTATGCCGTTTTCTTCAAGAGCCTTGATGAGAGAAGCTTCAGTAAAACGCGGAGGCGGCTGAGTAAAATGCTGATTGCCAGCTATTGATCTGAGCTTCAGCTTATCCTCTGCCTTCAGCTCGGGAAGCATCTTCTTGCTGCCCTCCTCTGAGTCATTGGACTCAACATAAAGCACCATAAATCCGTCAAACTTAACGGAATATCCCGATGCTCTGAATGTGCAGCCATTTGCCTCGATATCGGCTGAAACTGTATCAAGCAAAGCATTCGCCATCTGGCTTGCTATAAAACGCTCCCATATAAGCTTATATAGTTTATACTGATCGGAACTGAGACTGCTCTTGACTCTTTCGGGAGTAAGCTCGGGAGTAGAAGGACGTATAGCCTCATGTGCGTCCTGAGCATTATTTTTGGTTTTGAATGTCCTCGGCTCGGGTGGAAGATAGTCCTTACCGTAGACTACGCCGATATACTCGGCTGCGGCTGCCTTTGCCTCATCGGATATACGCAGGCTGTCGGTTCTCATGTAAGTGATAAGACCAACTGCACCTACACCCTGTACATCGACACCTTCATAAAGCTCCTGTGCAGCCTTCATGGTACGCTTTGCACTGAAGCTGAGCTTACGTGAAGCCTCCTGCTGGAGCGTTGAGGTAATGAAAGGCGGTGCAGGCTGTTTCTTGGTAACGCGCTTCTTCACGCTTTTTACGGTATATTCA
>Ga0310786_10003140_pt1 | contig 24325 bp, 12 predicted proteins | sample AusTroGonzalo_MG_FD_203881 | JGI IMG/M metagenome (GOLD analysis project Ga0310786, IMG submission 203881) | Bovine rumen microbial communities from tropical cattle in Woodstock, Queensland, Australia - Gonzalo_03 (v2) (version 2) | ecosystem: Host-associated > Mammals > Digestive system >...
TCACAGTAATACAGCGTAATGACCTGTCCAAGAACAATGAACTGACCAAGGGTAACGGACGCACCTACGTGCTTGACCGTCCGCTCCTGCCTTCAAGAAGGTCTGTATATGATGTGGTATCAGATACATTACATTATCCCGAGTTCAAGTCTTTCTTCAAGCTGATGGAGAGAACCGGTATATTCTCCCAAACATCAAATACCAACCAGATCGCTTCACAGTATTGTGTTTCGACATTCAATACTTACCACTACACGGTTTACATACCTACCAGCGCATCTGTTGACACTCTGATCAAGCGCAAGGTTCTCATGATGCCCGATGAACTGACTGCAATCGACACCAGATTTGCCGCAATCAAGACCTTCCTTGAGCAGAAGACCGTCTACACTGACCCGGCACAGAAGGACAGCGCATTCAAGCGCGACTTCAGAGATTCTCTGATCAATCTGACCTACAGACTGTTCGGTGAGAATGATACAGTCCGTGCAACTGCAGCTGTAGCTGCCGGTGGTTCAAAGTACCTTACCGACATAAAGCGTAACCAGCTCAAGAACTTTGTCAAGTACCATATTCAGGATAACTCCGTATATATCGGCGCAAACTTTGACGCTGGTATTGACGAGAGCGGTAATCCCGCAACCCAGGCTGAATATGAGACTGCTTACATGAACGATAAGCAGCAGTTCGTAAAGGTTCGCGTAAAGGGTGGCTCGGACATAGAGATCAGGGATAATGCCTACAAGATTGAAAACAAGAAAAAAGTTGCCAATCCTAACGTACGCACAGTCCAGAAGATCTACAATGCTGACGGCAAACCGTATTTCAACATTATGTGTCGTGAATACGAGGTCAAGCCTTTGTCCGGATCTTCGTTGAGTGAGAATGATTATGAGGACTTCTCTATTGAGACTTCATCTTATGCTGTGGTTCATCTGATTGATAAGCCGTTGTGCAATGGTGATGTAAATTTCTAACAGGCAAACATACTGAAAATGAAATATTCTAACAGATTTTTGAGAGGGGCTTTGGCCATGGTTTTGGCTGCAATGCCCGGTTTGCTTCAGGCACAGAAGGCCGGTGATGTCATCAGTGGTGTCATTGAGGACAACGAAGGCCCGATGATGATGGTAAACGTTACAGAGAGAGATGCCGCCGACCGTATCGTGGCACATGACGTAACCGATATGGAAGGAAACTTCTCTTTCCGTCTGGTAAACGCCAATGACCATCTTCAGATTACATACGTAGGTTATGAGACCGTCGATATTCCTATCGACAAGACCTACTTTGAGATCAAGATGAAAGAGGCTGGTGAACTTCCCGTAGTTGAAATTACAGCCGAGCGCGTTTTGGAGACCAACGGTCTTCAGATTCCTCTGCGTGAGGTATCCAGTGCGGTCCAGACCATCAATATGGACGACTACGCCGACCTGGGTATCACCACTGTCGATGAGGCTCTTCAGGGTCAGGTTGCAGGTTTGGATATCGTGTTTGATTCAGGTGACCTTGGTGCACGTTCATCAATGCGTCTTCGTGGTCAGTCAACTCTTACCGGTGACGGTAACCCCCTTATCGTAGTTGACGGTAATATCCTTACCATCGATGCCAATACAAAGAACCAGTTCGCCAGCGGTTTGAATGACTACCTTAACAGCTCACTCGAGGACCAGTACGCCGAGGACCGTCTCGCCGAGCTCTTGAGCATCAACCCGTCCGATATTCAGTCTATATCATTCCTTAAGGATGCTTCGGCAACAGCTCTGTACGGTATGCAGGGTGCCAACGGTGTCATGGAGATCAAGACAAAACGCGGACAGCGCGGTTCAACACGTGTTACCTATTCTTATCGTCTGAACGCCAACTTCCAGCCCGAAGGATATAAGTTCCTTACCGGTGACCAGTACACCATGTTCGTGAAGGAGGCTCTGTTCAACCCGCATCTTAACGATCAGGTAACGAACGATATCAAGGAGATCAACTATGTACAGTCATGGCCGCAGTATCAGATGTGGAATGACAACACTGATTGGGTTGCCGCTGTCAAGAAAGTAGGTATAACACATAACCACAACGTTTCCGTATCCGGTGGTGGTGACAAGGCCAACTTCCGTGTATCAGCCGGTTTCGATGATGAGACAGGTACTGTCATTGGACAGAAGATGAACCGTTTCACTACACGTGTAGCATTTGACTACTTCATTTCGGAGCGTATCAAGGTTTCTACCAACTTCTCAATGACATACTCCAACAACCGCCGCAGCGGTAGCACCGCTGTCAGCGCAGCACAGGAGATGATGCCTAACCTGGCTATCTATTATGAGGATCCCAAGACCGGTGAACCCACCGATGAGTATTTCCTGATGCCTTCGACTGCATCATCCAGACTGCCCGGCCAGACCAACCCCGTTCTTGAGGCAGAGGAGAAGAGAAACAACAGCATCAGCCTGAGCATCGATCCTAACTTCCATATCACTTACAACCTGTTGGGACTTGAGAACAACCAGACCCGTCTTACTTACGAGGGAAGTGTTTCGTTCGGAGTATCCAACAACAGTTCTGAGAACTATACTCCTCAGACACTGTCACGTAAGGGTTGGGATTCCGGTAACCAGAATACCACTTCAAGCAGTGCAGACAAGAGTTCATCAATCACTACTCAGCATACTCTCCAGTTCCAGCCGCATATCAAGAACCGTAACCACAACTTCAGTGCTATGGTAAGACTGGAAGTAAGGAACAGTAACAGCAAGAACATGAGCACCTCATTGGAAGGTCTGCCTTCAGGTTCTTTCGAGTCAGTTGGTCTTCCCGGCAATATCAACAATATCAGTACAGGCGCAGGCCGTAACCGCAGCGTAGGTATTGCCACCCAGATGCACTACTCTTACAAGAGTAAGTATAATCTGACCTTTACAACCCGTACCGACGGTACAACCCGTACAGGTAACGCCAAGAAGTGGGGAACATTCCCCGGAGCCGGTTTCCGTTGGAACCTCTCCGATGAGTCCTGGTTTGATAACATCCGCAACAGCGGACTGATCACCATGGCCGGATTGAGCGTAACATGGGGCTTCACCGGTAGCGCACCGGGAGGTGACGACATGTTCCGTAGCCGCTACTCTTCGGGTACTTCATATGATGGTACATCAACCATCTATCCCGCCAATATCCGACTCAGTGATTTCCAGTGGGAGGAATCAACCTCTTGGGACTTCGGTCTGAACATGGGCTTGTTCAATGATAAGATTGATGCTAACATCCGTTGGTACCACACAACCAATGACAAGCTTATCAACAACAACTATCCTATCCCGTCTTCATCCGGTTATACATCACTTGCTGCCGTTAATGACGGTAAGATGATGAACGAAGGTTGGGAGTTGACAATCAATGCCCGCAGCATCTATTCAACCAAGATTCTTGGTCAGGACTTCCGTGTAGGAGGTAGCGTCAACTTCGGTGACAACACCAACCAGGTTCTTGAGATGAATGACGTAATCCTCAGAAGCTGGCAGCAGGATTTCGACCTGAGCAATCCTCATAAGAAATACCTGTCATATGTAGCCCTTAAGAACTCCTACGGTTCAATTTACGGTTTCAAGTACAAAGGTATATACCAGTACAGTGACTATAGCGAAGAGGAGGTTCCCGGTGTAAGCGGACCTAACGCACCTGTAGTAAAGGATGCTGACGGTAACGTAATCCTGAACTCAAAGGGTAAGACCAAACCCATGATGTTCGGTTACGGAGAGGACAATTTCACAGCCTATGAGTTTGTGGGAGGTGATGTAGCCTATGAGGATATCAACCATGACGGTAACATCAACGAGCTTGATATCGTTTATTTGGGTAGTTCACTTCCTAAGATCAACGGTGGATGCCGTCTGACCGTTTCATGGGGACGTCTTTCATGGAACAACAGCTTTAACTTCCGTTGGGGCAACAAGATCGTGAACATGTCACGTCTTGGCGCTGAGGCTCCCCGTGAGTTGCGTAACGTGATGGCTGCCATCAACTGGCGCTGGCGTGTTGAGGGTGATGTTACCGAGGTTCCCCGTGCCCTTTACGACTGGGGTTACAATGACCTTGGTTCGGACCGTTACGTTGAGGATGGTTCGTTCATGCGTTGGTCATCTTCATCACTCAGCTATCAGGTTGATCCCAAGTTCACCAAGAAACTTCATCTTAGTGGTCTGAGCTTCAACTGCAGCTTAAGCAACCTCGCTACATGGACCAAGTATACAGGTCTTGATCCTGAGGTAAGTTCAGGTCGTGGCCAGGTGGCACAGGATAACAGCCGTACACCGCGTTCACGCCGACTCACATTCGGTGTTAATGTCAATTTCTAACCTAAAGAAGTAAGACGTTATGAAAAATATTAAATCTTTACTTGTAATAGTACTCTTAGGGGGTTCATTGACATCATGCAATGATTTCCTTAATCTGGAGCCTCTTAACGATATTGTCCTGGAGAACTTCTGGACGGATAAATCGGACGTTGAGAGTGTACTTCTTGGATCCTATGCGGCATTGCAGACAAATGACTGTATTACAAGAATGTGCGTATGGGGTGAGATGCGTTCCGACAATATCATAGAGGGTAACAATACTCCTGATGATATCCGTCAGATATGCAACGAGAACTTGCTCATAACAAACCAATACTGCAAGTACAACGCATTTTATGATGTGATTAACCGTGCAAATACCGTTCTTCACTTTGCAAGAGAGGTAGCAAAGAAGGATCCTAACTATGTACTCGATGAGCAGCTTGCCCATGAGGCAGAGGCTTTAGCATTGCGTTCCCTCAGTTACTGGTATCTTATCCGTACTTTCCGCGATGTTCCATACGTTACCGAGCCTTCAATCGACGATGAGGGTGGCTATATGAAGTTCTATGTACCTCAGAGTTCTTTCGATGTGGTACTGGATTCAATTATCGCCGACCTGGAATATGCCAAGAAAGGTGCCATGAACAAGTATGCCACCGACGAGGAGTCAAGAACCCGTATCACCAAATCGGCCATTTGCGCTATGCTTGCCGATATGTATCTGTGGCGCGGACGTTCAGACGATTGGCAGAAGTGCATTGACGTTTGCGAGGAGGTAACCAAGTTCAAACTTGACGAATATCAGAAATTAAAGAGCAAGCAGGGCAAGAACTGTGAGTTGGTTCTGTTTAACGGTTATCCTCTTATTTCGGATGCTCCTGGAGGCGTTACTACCGCAGGTAACTCTTACAATGAGATATTCGGTACCAAATACTCGTTCGAGTCTCTGTTTGAACTTCCGTTCAACATTGACGTAAAGAACAGTTTCGTTAACAGCTATTACCAGTGTTCTGACAATGAGAACAATAAGAGTGTTGGTACTATCAAGGCTTACGAGCCTATAGGCAACACCCCCAGCACTAATCACGATGTGTTCAATCAGACCAACGATGTCCGTTACTACCAGAGCGTGAAGCAGCGTAGCACTTCATATGCAATTTCCAAGTACGGATACAGTAGTCTTTCCCTGTCCATCAGTGGTCAGAAGGTATCACCAGCCAGTACAACTGCAAGTTACGGTTCTTTCCGCAGCAAAGATGGTTCGGACCAGGCCAACTGGATAATATACCGCTACTCGGAGGTCCTCCTTTTTGAGGCCGAGGCATATATCATGCAGGCCAAAGCCCTGAATCCGGCAGGCGAAGACAGTGCTGCCATCAGTCTGGCACAGCAGGATCTTAAGGAGAAGGCCTTTAAACTGATTGATGCCGTCAATGCCCGTTCAGTGGTTCTTGACAACGATAACGTTGCAAAGACCAATGATCTGGCAAAGGTAACAGGTTATAAGGCAAACGAAACTGCCGTTACAAAGGTTGAGGAGATTCTCTTCCAGGAGCGTCGCCGTGAGTTGCTGTTCGAGGGCAAGCGTTGGTATGACCTTGTCCGTATGGCAAGACGCGCCGGCAATCAGAAGGAACTGATCAACTTCATCAAGAAGAAACACACTGCAGCTAACAGCAGTAAGGTTGATATACAGCTTAAGAACCCGTACGCCATGTACTTCCCGTTGTACAGGGACGAGGTTCGCAATAGTAAGGGAGTCCTTAAGCAGAATCCTGCCTATAAGGAAGATGAAAAGACAGAACAGGCACATTGATAATGCTTAACATCATGCAGACATATAAACTTGTACTCAAGGTATTCATGGCTCTCGCTCCGATAGCCTTGACCGTATCCTGCTGGACCGAGGTTCACCCGGGAACGTACTATACGTTCACCGGGCAGACCCTGGCCGATTATCTTGAGCAGGATTCGGCCCAGCGATTCGATTCCTTCATCAATGTATTGAAGAGAACCGGAAGATGGGGTGAGCTCCTTACCTATGGCAAGTTTACATGTTTTGCTCCTACTGATGAAGCATTCAGCAATTACCTGGAATCAAGAAATATCAGTTCTATCGATTCCCTTACTTGGGATCAATGTGACACTATTGTAAGGACACACCTTATAAGTAATGCTGTCCTTTATCTGGCTGAACAGTCTGAAGGAGGACTTCCGCAGGTCAATCTGTTGAACCGCTATCTGGTATTGGGCTATATTCCCGATACACTGGAGAACGGAATAATCAAGCCCCGTCCTACTATAAACAGGGATGTTGTGGTTTCACACAGTGATGATACCGTGCAGAACGGTGTGGTTCATGTGGTAAAGGACGTTATCAGGGTTTCGGGTGACTATATCTATGACATAGTCAAGGCCGATCCCAAGATAAGCCTGTTCTTTGAGGCCATGCATCTGGTTTGTCTCGAGGATTCACTGCAGAAGTGGCATGACAAGTCTTTCAGTATTCCGGATGAGTTGTATGATGATTATGTTATTGATGGTATTATCCGTCAGGGAGGCGGCTCCAACTATACCATAAGGTATATGCCCGAACGCAATTACGGTTTCACCGTTTTTGCCGAGACTGATGAGGTCTATGCAAGCCGCGGCATCAACAACATTCAGGATCTGATTGACTATGCCAACGAGGTTTATCATCTGGCATACCAGGCCGAGTATGACACTCTGGGTACCAAGTATGATACCGTTTGGTCTGACCAGCGTTGTCCGCTAAGACGTTTTGTGGAGTACCACATCCTGCCTTTCAGTGTTCCGTCACTTATCAACTTCAACTGTCGTGAGGATATAATCAACGCCAAGGTTGAGGCAACCATAATCGACGCCGAGGATTATTACGAAGCCTACCTGCCGCATTCATTAATGCGTATTTCAAGGGTTCTGGCCAGCGGCCCGCATAGCGGTGTATTCATAAACCGACTGGGTGTAGGACCTAACGGAAAGGGAGAACTGGGCCGCGCTTTCAATCGCGGAGTCAAGATTCTCGATGTTGATGAGGGTACCTTGAACGAAGGCTGCAACGGTTATCTGTTCTACATAGATGACATCCTGGAATACTCCGATGATGTCAGGAACAGTGTTCTGGACCGTCGTCTCAGAATAGACTGCTGCACGCTCTCACCTGACTTCATAACATCCGGTGCACGGCAGAAAAAGACAGACAATAATTATGAAGGTGTAGGGTTCATGCAACCCACCAACTTCTATTCTTACAATCAGAATTATACCATGTGGGTGCGCAGCGCATTCGTAGCCAACATCAGCTATCAGGGTGACGGTCTGGACCTGCAGGGTAATTATGATATATTGATCAAGTTACCTCCCGTACCGCATGACGGTACCTGGGAACTCAGGTTGTCATACCGAGGCTCTCCGGGTTGCGGTGTGGTACAGAACTATGTGGGTGACGATCCCACGAACCTTTCACCTTGCGGCATTCCTACGGATCTCAGGCTTTCAGCCTATGAAAACCCCAATATCCGCTGGAAATCCGATGAGGACTTTGACGGTGACAGCATAGCTATCGACGTTTATGACAAGGCTATGCACAACCGTGGCTACATGAAGGGTCCCGACTCACATTGGACATCCGACAAGGCCGAGAAGTTCCGTGATTACAGCCTGATAGCCCGTAGAGTCATAACTACTGATTACTTCAAGGCAAACAGGGACTATTATCTTAGGATGAGACTTGTTCTGGAGAATCCTGATGCGGAGATGAACTTTGATTATATGGAATGGTGTCCTAAAAGTATTTTCGGAAACAATGAAGATAAACATTGATTAGGTTATTTGAATATTAATTAATTAGTTATCAATATGAACAAATTTTTCAAATTATCAACGAGATCCGTTCTGCTGATTGCAGGTCTGATTGTCTTGGGTTCATGTAAGGATACATGGAACGAGCATTACAGTTTCAAGGAGACGGAAAGCAAGTATCCCGTTGCCAAATTGGCGGAGACACTTGGTGGTCTTCCGGAGTTCAGCAATTTCTGCAAAGCTCTGGAGAACACCTATATGTGCGACAAGCACGGAAGGCCAATTGAGGACATGACTTACATGAAGCTTCTGTCCGAGGACCAGTTCCTGACAGTCTGGGCACCTTCAAACAGTTCAATTCCTGATGACCAGTGGGCCGCTTACACAAAGAAAGGTAAGAGCGAGGCCGAGAATAAGGAGGTCAGTGAAAAGTTTATCGAGAACCATATAGCCAGATTCAGACACACCGTAGGCGATACCGTCGAGACCAAGATATACATGCTGAACGGCAAGGCTATCAGATCACATGAAAAAGAGATATCGGGTAATCCGTATCATGGAAATGACAAGAATATCCGTTGCAGCAACGGCGTGCTCCATTGCATTGACGGCTATATAAAGTTCCTTCCCACTTTGTATGAGTATGTGACCAAGTCAACCGATTACAGGGACCTGTTCGGTGAGTGGTTTGAGAGCTACACCGTAACTGAACTTGACCTTTCACGAAGCGTATCTCTGGGTCAGAAGAACGAGAACGACGAAATCATCTATGTGGATTCAGTGATGATGGAGTCAAACATCCTTCTGAACCGTTACGGTCGCATCCAGGCAGAGGACAGTACTTACTACATGGTCATTCCTACACCTGAGCTGTGGGCAGAACAGTATAACAGGATCAGCCAGTTCTTCAAATACGGCGAGAAGGGTGATCTGTTGAACAACGATTCACTCCAGTTGTACTATACACGTACAACCATGATTACCGATATGTTCTTCAACATGAATCCCGCAGTACAGCATTATTGGCCGGATTCAGTTCTCTCAACAAGATACAATGAGGATGAGAACCGCAGTGATAACAGACCTTATCACATCTTCGGTAAACCCACAGACAAGACCAGCGGTCTGTTCGGCAGCGCTGTTGACTCAATAGAGTGCAGTAACGGTAAGATTTACGTTGTTGACAAATGGCCGTTTGTCGATACCCTGACATTCCTTCGTCACATCAAGTATGAGGCCGAGGACATAAACCTCAAGGATTTCCTGCAGCCTCTGCAGTCTGTAAGCAAGATCGGCAACAAGACTCTTGACAAATCTGTTCAGGTTAGAAGATACTCAAGAGAAGGACGTTCAGACTGGGATGCCAAGTTCTATATGGGCGATAACCTGAGAGGCAAGTACGCCCTTAAGATTGTCGTGGCTCCTGACCTGGATCACAAGAGACCCAACTTCATTCATCCTATCGTAAAATATGATTCACCTACATATCAGGATTCAACCCTTATTGACTCAATCTCCCTTGAGATTGTTGACTTTGACGGTTGGGAATTCGAGATGGAGGTACCGTATTATTTGATAAATGACACATCCAAGATTGACACTATGCTTGTAGGTATTATTGATCTTCCCTCTTGCAAGTATGATATGACCAGCGAGGCTTTGCGTCTTACACTGCAGAGCGGTGTGATTGATGACAATGCCCACATGTACTCAAGCGAGTTGTGGTTGGATTGCATTATTCTGGAACCCGTTGTTGAATAAAATAAGATTATATAGATATGAAGTTTTTTGACAAGAAAAGGCTTTTGCCTTTGGGGCTGACAAGCTTAATGCTGTTGTTCATGGCTCCGGTATCATCCCAGAACCGTACTGATGATCTGGTTGTGGTAACCGGTTATGTGACCGATGCCGCTCTTAGCACTCCTATGGCAGGTGTCAAGGTTCAGGCGTATAACATCTCACGTTATTCGGCCATGACCAAGGAGGATGGTTCTTTTACTATCAGGATACCTGATTATGTTACATCCCTTACCTTCTCACTTGACGGTTGCAACACTGTAGTGTGCGCTCTTAGAGGTCGCACTGAGGGAGTTAACGTAAAGATGTTTGATGAGGATTTTTCCGAAATCTACGACACCAAGACCAGCGCGAATTCCGTGTCTGAGGCAGGTATCTCACAAGTGAGTGCGGACCTGATCGTTGACGGACAGATACAGCAGTCCCTTCAGGGTAACGTCCTGTCAATAATGCGTTCAGGCCAGCTCGGAATAGGCTCTCTGATGCAGATTGACGGTATAAATTCACTTAACATCAATACATTGCCTCTGGTTGTACTGGATGGTGTCATGCTTGATATGGGTTACGATGTCCAGACCATGCACGACGGATTCTTTAACAATCTGCTGGCCAACATTCCTGTCGAGGACATTGAGTCGGTACAGATTCTTAAGAACGGTTACGGCATATACGGAGCCAAGGGTTCAAACGGTGTGATTGTCATCAACACCAAGCGACTCAAGTCAATGGCCACCAAGATTGACGTGAACATATCCGGCAATTATCAGACGGTTCCCAAATTCCCGATGATAATGGATGAGAACCAGTATCGCGGATACGCATCCGAGCTGCTGGGTTCGACCGGCATCATGCTGCCTTCATACACATTCCTGGATTCCAATACGGACAACACATACTACTATTGGTATCACGAGAATGAGACAGACTGGACCAAGATCTCTTATCAGGATGCATTCGTACAGAACTACAACGTAAGCGTCCAGGGTGGTGATGAGGTTGCAAACTACAGCCTCTCGGTAGGTTATGCTACAGGTGACGCCACTCTTACTGAAAGTGATTTCTCACGTTTCAGCCTGCGTCTTAATTCAGACATTATGCTGTCTGACCATGTATCAGTCCGTTTTGATGCATCTTACAGTGACGTGACTCGTGACCTTCGTGATGACGGTGCTCCCGATGACATTGACAATTCTATGATCAATGCTCCCGGATTCCTTGCACTGATCAAGTCACCGTTCCTTTCACCTTATTCAGTAAAGTACGGTGGAGGTCTGACCAACTTCATCGCATCTGAGGATACCTATCTTGACAAGGCCGTACCGTCGGATGTCAATGCTTCACTTGCCAACCCGCTTTCAATACTTGTAAACGGTGACGGTGTGAACAAGAACTATTTTGGTAGCCGTTTCATTACTCTGTCAGCAACTCCCAAGTGGGAGATAAAGCGTAACCGCCTGAACCTGTTTGAGCAGTTCAGCTATACACTTGCCAATGCCGACGAGAACTATTTCATCCCTAAGAGCGGTACTCCTCTGTTCCTGATTGACGGAGTCGGATCAGTTGACAATAAGGTTTCGGCCATGTCTGCCAAGCAGCAGGGATTCATGAGTAACACCTATCTGGAGTATACCAGAAGATTCGGTGCCAGTGCCATTGATATCAATGCAGGTTTCCGTTATGTGAACAACTCTTTGTTCCAGACTTCAATGTCAGGTTACAACTCAGGTAACGACAAGAAGCCTAACATGGATAAGAACCTGGATTTCAGAGGAACCGACGGCCGAGAGTATCAGGATATTTCTCTCACATGGTGGGGTCAGGCTGACTACAGCTACAAGGAGAAATACTATTTGACAGCAAGCATGGGACTCATGGCATCATCCAGATTCGGTAGCGAAGTTGATGCAGGTGTCCGTATGTTCGGTGTTCCATGGGGATTCTTCCCGTCAGTATCAGCTGCATGGGTAGCTTCGTCAGAGTCATGGTTCAATGTTGATTTCGTTAACTTCCTCAAGTTCAATGTCGGTTTTGATATGACCGGTAATGACGGTTATGACGCATCGGCTTCACAGACTTATCTCTATCCGGTCAAGGTTTTGGGTAAGACAGGTGTTGCCATTGCCAATATCGGTAACGGCGCCTTGAGATGGGAAACTACCAACAAACTCACCGCCGGTCTTGATATGAATCTCTTGAACAACCGCCTTTCAATTTCGGCAAATGTGTTCAGTTCAACAACTGACAACCTGCTTTCTATTGGCGAGCTGTCATATGTAACCGGTCTGCCCGAAACATGGGGTAACGGAGGTTCTCTTTCAAACAAGGGTTTTGACGCCTCTTTCGTCCTCAAGCTGATCAACTCAGGTGATTTCAGATGGGAAGTAGGTGCAGGTATAGGTCATTACAAGAATGAAGTGACAAAACTCCCGACCGAGGGATATGATACCGAGGTTTACGGTGCTACCATCAGAACTCAGGTGGGCAATCCTGTAGGAGTGTTCTACGGTTATGAGACTGATGGTGTGTTCTCAACCACTAAGGAGGCCGGCATAGCCAATCTCTCATTCCGTGATGAGACAGGTACGCTTACTCCCTTTATAGCTGGTGACATGCACTTTGTTGACCAGAACCACGATAATATCATTGACAAGAATGATATGGTACAGATTGGAGACCCCAATCCTGATTTCTACGGCCGTATCCAGACAAAGATGGGATACAAGAATATCTCTCTGAGTGCAACATTTACATATTCGTTAGGCGGCGACGTTTACAACTATGAGCGCATGCTGCTTGAAAGCGGTTCACGTTTCATGAACCAGACCGTTGCCATGACCAACCACTGGATGGTCGAGGGACAGCAGACTGATATCCCGCGTATTGAGTTCGGCGATTCCCACCAGAACGCCCGTTTCTCGGACCGTTGGATTGAGGACGGCTCATATATGCGTCTTAAGAACGTTACCTTGAGCTATAAGATTCCTGTTCACAGCACATATCTGCAAGGTCTTACAGTATGGGGTTCAGCAAACAACCTGCTCACTCTGACTAAGTACCTGGGTTCTGATCCGGAGTTTGTATGCGGCAACAGCCCGTTCCTGCGCGGAATAGACCGCGGCCTTGCTCCCCAGTCAGCCAATTTCTCATTAGGTTTGAAGATTAACCTTTAATATAAGGTATTATGAAATTGAAAAGTATAATTACAATTGCTGTTTCCGCTATATTCATGGCGGGAGTAACATCGTGCGAGGATATGCTCAGAGTAGACTCAAAGACTCTGATGCTCGAAAAAGATGTTCAATGGAACTCGGCAGTCGATACCGTATATCCGGTATTGGGTGTAATCAAGAAGATGCAGCAGATTGCCGACCGTACCATCATATTGGGTGAGATTCGTGGTGACCTGGTTGCCTTGGGCAACAAGAAACATGTATCTGAGGATCTCAAGGATCTTTACAGTTATGATTTCAGTTCACTCAAATCAACCAACAAGTATGATAACCCTCTTGATTACTATGCAATCATTACCAACTGCAACCTTTACATAAATAAGGTTGATACATCGGTAGTACGTAACGAGAGGAAAGTCCTGAAGGGTGATTATATAAACATCCTGAACTACAGGGCATGGGCTTATCTGCAGTTGGCTCAGATATACGGTACAGTACTGTACTATGATGAACCCATTACTGTCGACAGGGTAACCGACGGCGTTCCCATGAATATCAAAGAGCTGGCTCAGACACTTCTGCTTGATTATAATGACGAGTTCATCAGCTATTATGACAAGTATCCTTCAAACTACGGTGAGTTCACCGTACAGGGTACCAAGCATAAGACTAAATACTTCTTCATTCCTCTCCGTCTGATGCTTGGTGACCTGAACCTCTGGGCCGAGAACTACGGAAAGGCTGCCCTCTACTATCATGACTTCCTTGTAAACCAGGGTGCTTATACTACAGGTACCAACAGCGTACACTGGCAGACATATGATTTCCTATATCTTGGAAATGATACATACTATTCACTCTTTTCGGGTGACGATGTACAGATCTGCTATATCCCTATGGAGTCGGAAGAGACTGATGGAGGTATCGTGAGCGATATCAACAACATATTCTCATCGACCGAAGACAACGACAACTGGTATCAGCTTACCAGATCGGCTGCCGCTACCTCAATCAGCGCCCGTCAGAATTTCTGCTATCACAAGAAAACCGACCCCAGTGTAAGAAAGGAGTGGGCTACTTATATTCCTGACAAGAATGCCGAGAAGAATGTTCTGCGTCGCGGTGACCTCCGTCTGCAGTCAATTCTGGAAACAGAGTATGAAACTGCACTTGATGATGACGAAGTATCCAAGACTGATCGTGGAACGGAAATCCAAACGTTAAATAAATTTAATTCACAAAAAATTTGTTTATATCGCAAAGACGTAGTATTTTTGAGGCTTGCAGAGGCATTGAATAGGTGTGGACTGCCTCAGACGGCATTTACCATACTTAAGACGGGTCTCTGTACTGCGTCCATTGACAGTATTAGTCAGGCAGAGAAAGACAGGGCAAAGAATGTGGATGGCTTGGATATACATGAGGTCTATGACTTCCCCATTACCAAGTACACTCAGGGTTCACCCAATTGGACATATGTAAACCGTTCCGCAGCCCAGGGCGGTGGTCAGGTCTACTCTTTCCGTTGGGGTAGCGGTAACACAATAGGTATCCACTCACGTGGTAGCGGTGATGCCAACTTTGATCCCAACTACAGGATTCCGGTTGACACAGCCCGCATCAAGACCCTTTCGGCCCAGGATGCCTTGAAGGATTCAATCCGTGCGGTCGAGGAGTTGCTCATCGATGAGATGGCTCTGGAGACCTGCTTTGAGGGATACCGCTTTGGCGACCTGATGCGTATAGCACAGCATCGCGGTGCCGATATAGGCGGTGACTATGAGAACGAGTTCCTGGCCAAACGCGTAGCCATCCGTGAGAAAGCGGTTCTCAACGACACCATTGACCGCTATAAGGAGATGGATACCGAACTCTACACTAAGTTGCTTGGTGACGGCAAGAGCCTTAACAAGAACTGGTTCCTGGTTCTTCCCGATGCCATACCTGCCGACTGATTTTGAATAATTTTACCCGAATCTGTACGGAAACTCCGTGCAGATGCGGGTTTTGGAGATAGTTTTAATTATTAATTAACCTATTAACAAAACGATTGAGAGAGAAAACGAGTTATTTAACCTATTTATTAATTAACAATTATTTTATGATTAAACGAGACTTATTATTTGCAGGATTGCTCCTTATGGGAGTTACCGCATTTGCTCAGCCCACGTTTGACGAGAAGAAGGATGCAAAGCAGATTTTCTTCCAGGACTTTGAGGCAGACTGGGATGCATGGAGTACAGAGCCTATTGACTCTATCACGGTACTTGAGTACTACGATCACCAGGGCACTGATAATGGTCCTAGTGACAGTAGACGTCCTTGGGTTGATCCGGACAATTGGAAGAGAGGTATCTTCAGAAACGATACTTCAATGATTCTTTACAACGGTATCAAGCCTACCGATGATCCCAATGAGATGCCTAACAAGAACAACAACTTCCCCAACGAGGTTTACGGCACAGAGAAGGACTCTGATCCCGCCAGAACAGAGGCTATGTCCAACTTCGGTGAGGCAGACCTTGGTGGTGAGTATATCCTGAGTTACACCTCAGATACCTGTACTCTTGCAGCACAGTCATGGGGTACCTACAAGGGCGGTTACACTGCCAACTATCGTCGTAACCTGTTTGTACGTGGTCTTCCGATTGAGGATTCAACATCTTATCGTCTGACATTCTACGTCAAGGCCAACAGAGTTGCAGGTCACAACCGTACAGAATCCAAACCTCGTTTGAGCGCTGGTGTATTCCGTGGCTATTACCATTCAGAGAAGCCTTTCTCAATGGGTCTTATAGCAAATGATGAATCCAAACCTGCTCAGAAGTACAAATACAATGCACAGTTTGAGTACACAAAGGAAGAGTTTACAGGTGAATGGGAGAAGGTTAACCTTATGACCTACTACATCAATGACTCTATCGCTGATAACTTTGTATTTGTAGACGGTTACTGGTGGGCAGCCGGTGACTGGACATGGAAGGCAAAGACAGATACTACTGAGTCAACCAACCCCAAGGATTATGACCTGAACTACATCGTTCAGCCTGACAAGTTCTTTGTTCGTCTGGGCTTTATTTCTGACTACACTGAATTCAAGATTGATAACCTGTCACTTACCAAGTCATGGATCGCAGGTTGCGAGTATGATAAGGATAAGATGCGCGTTGACTTTGGTTACAAGACCAACCTGGGTGCCCTGGCAAAGGCTGCTTATGAAAAGAACAAGATTGACGCCGTTGAGGTTGTCAATACCAACAACAAGTATGTTGACGTTTGGGGCCAGAAGGATGATGACTCATGGGAAAGAGTTCCTATCAACTCAATTGAGTATCATGGTGACGGCTACATGTATCTGTTTACTCCTTCAAGAGTCGTTGGCGGCCAGACCGTTAAGGTTCAGTTCAAGTCATACAAGCAGGTACTCGTAACATTCCGTAACCCGACCGACCAGCCCGAGCTTGCTCTTAAGTATACCGGTAAGGGTAACAGCGCTACAGAAGGCTTCCCCATGGGTATAGATACCGCTTGGATCCAGGCTGGTAAGATTGTTCCCGACTTCTACAACGAGTTGGCTACACCTAACCCCAACATCTTTGACGGTGTATACTCAATGAAGGAACTTCCTCCTGTAATGCAGGAGCCCGAATTTGAGGAGAATTCATTCGGTCTTGATCCTTCAACCAGAACTCTTTGGTTCAAGTACTCACGTCAGGTTGATATGGATGACAAGGGTGAGGATTCAGATAAGCTTATCGCTTACGTAGGCGATGAGGTTTGGACTCCGTCATGGGATGCTGAGAACAGCCGTGTTATTCTTACACGTCCTGAGGGCAAGAATACTCCTCTGGCTGGTGATGTCAAGATTGAGATGGTTCATATTTACGGTATTGGTACTAAGAAGGCTGATGATGTTATTGTCAACTTCCATTTCGGTACATATGACCGTAAGCCTGATGTATTCTCAAAGACTACTGACTGGAAGAGCGAGGTAACCGGCAACAGCCGTCCTTATCCTACAAGCGTTTATGTACATAGCGGCACAGATCCCTTCAAGAAGGGTGACGGAGCTAACTCTCCGGGTAAGTGCGGTCTGTACAACATGAACGGTGACGGTCAGTACAATGCAGGTTTCTATCTGTCAAGCAGAAATGATGGTGCTACAGGTAACCTTTATGCAATCGAGACTCTTGCTGCTGGTGACTACACCATCTCATTCAGAGCTCTTGGTTGGGGTGCTAAGAATAAGAAACTCGTTGTTAAACTGTTTGCTAAGCCTGACGGTGAAATCGTTGACGGTGATAATAACGGTTTCGCAGTTCTCAATGGTGTTCAGAACAAGACTGTTATTGGCGAGAAGACCTCATGGGATGCAAGCATAACTTCAGCTGGTGACTGGAAGGAAGGTTATTCAGATCTGAGCTACAACTTCACTATTGAAAGTGCCGGTGACTATGTAATTGAGTTCTTCACTGAGGGTAGTTCTAACTACGAAGGTGTAATCTTCAGTAACTATGCAATTAAGTCATATGCCGGTCTGCCCGGACTCTGCACAGTTCCTCTGAACGAGTCTGTTGACGCTGCTAAGGCTCGCATAGCACTTGCTAAGGGTGAGAATGACGCTGACCTGGCTCTGAACGGTGGTGTTATCTACAACGCTCTTGTTGAGAAGCTTGCTTTCTACGATTACAATCCTGAGGGTGGCTTCAAGGCTAACGGTACTTATCCTACCAATCCTACTGCATGGAAGAACGCCAAGAAGGAACTTGACGACGCTACCAACCTCCTGAAGCTCCGTATGGATACCGTTAAGGCATTCACCGACAAGAGAGCTGCCGTTGTTGCTAAGTTGGAAGCTAACGCTGCTGTTGCTGAGAATGCAACCTACAAGCTCCTGCAGGCTAAGGCCGATACAGCTGCTGCTTATCCTATTACCGAAAAGCTTGGTAAGGATATCTACGCATTCAACGACAGAATGCAGAAGGCTATCGATGCTCTCGATGCTCGTCTTGCTCTGAACAAGAAGTATTCAGATCAGGTTAACAAGGCTAAGAACCTCATTGAGGATGCTAATGCTAAGACTGACTACGAGGAGTATACTGAGCTGCAGGCTACCTACAACCAGCTTAAGGACTTTGACCTTGTAAATACTCTTGATGATGAGATCAACGCTAAATTCGATATTGTAAAAGCTGCAGTATATGACTATGAGTTCAGATATCTGCGTGCTCAGTTCGCTACAGTTCGTATGCATAAGCTTGATTCTATAGCTGCTAAGTTAGGCTCAGATATCGTTGATAACGAGACTGTAAAGGCTGGTCTTGCTGCAATTGAAGAGGATGATCCTGCTCTTGCTGCAATCTACATTTCAGCTATCAAGATCGCTCTCTATGAGAAGCTTGACACAGACGATGCTATCTACGATGAGGACAGCCTCGACCTCACTCCGTTCATCAGCAACTACAATCTGTATCAGACTCCTAAGGTTTGGGAGCGTATGGATAAGCAGATGCCTGCTAACTCTGGTGAGCTGAATGTTTATGGACCTAAGGGTGAGAACATGCTTCATACCAGACACCAGTACAATGAGAACGGTAACATGCCTATTTGGGTAATAGTTCCTGAGCAGGATATCACTGATCTCTATCCCGGATGGACAGTACGTGCATTCAGAACTGGTAACACCATGGTAACCGGTGATAAGAGCTACACCAATTACAAGAACGAGGTTCCTGTATTTGACGGCGAAATCGGTATGGACTGGAACTGTAAGGCTGAACTGAAGCAGGATCTTGCTAATCTGCCTGTAGGTCTCTATACTCTGGGCGTTGAGCTTCCTGAGATCAAGGTTAATGCCGGCGAGAATAAGGTTATTACCCTTTCAGCGAACGGCAAGTCAGCTGTTATGAATGATAACAACGCTACTGTTGGTGCTCTGACAATTGACAGCATTGCTGTAACTGATTCTCTTAAGATTGACTTGGTAGTAATGTCACAGAACGGTTGGTCACGTGCTGATAACTTCAAACTGGCATTCCGTCCTGACAAGTCATTCGAGTATGGTGATGCAATTACCGCTGAGCAGGCTAAGCTCACCGAGCTGCTTACTATCGTAAGTCCTGCTAAGGCTGCTGCCGCTGACGCTGAGTTCTTCACTCTTGGTGGTGTTCAGGTTGATGCTCCTAAGGCTGGTCAGATCCTGATCCGCAAGAGCAACGCCAATGGCAAGGTTGTTGTTGACAAAGTTCTTGTCAAGTAATTAAGTAACAACTTATCTATAATGAATCGGCGGAGAGCGCAAGGCTTCCCGCCGATTCTCTTTTTATCACTTTTTTGCTGTGTGTGTTATGAGGTTTGCCTAAAAGAGGGTATCTTTATGCTCGCTTACCAAATATGTATATTATTAACCTCTTTATAATCAACAGATGAAAGCAAGATTTTCACTCCTGGCCGCTCTGATGTTGGCCGGCATTGCCGCTCAGGCACAGAACCCCATTATCCGTGACCAGTTCTCGGCCGACCCTTCGGCTCTTGTAGTTGGTGACCGCGTATATGTTTTCCCCTCACATGATATTAAAGCTCCGGCAGAGTATGCCCGTAAGGACTGGTTCTGCATGGCTGATTATCATGTATTCTCAAGTGATAATCTTACCGATTGGACCGACCATGGTATGATTGTCGACCAGTGGAGTGCTCCCTGGGTAAATGAGAAAGGTTACTCAATGTGGGCTCCTGACTGCAAGCAGAATCCCACAAACGGCAAGTACTATTTCTTTTTCCCGGCAGGTGCCAAACCGCAGCCCAGCGCAAACGGACGTCGTGGAATGGGTGGAAACCGCGTAGGTATATGCACCGCCGATTATCCCGAGGGTCCGTATACTCCTGAGGCAACTCCTATTGAGGGTGTAGGCGGTATCGACCCCTGTATCTTTGTTGATGATGACGGTACCGGTTATCTTGTAATGCCTGGTATTACCATTACCAAGCTGGCTCCGGACTGGAAGTCTGTTTCAACTGATCCTGCTGACCGCCATCGTGTAGAGGGCGTTCCCACCAAGGGTCTTGTTGAGGGTCCGTATCTTTACAAGCACGGAGGTAAGTATTACATGACATTCCCCTGGGCCCGTGACGTTGAGGAGGTCCTGGCTTACTGCGTTGCCGACAACATCTTTGGTCCCTATGAGTTTAAGGGCGTATTCTTTGAGGAGCATGCCAACAAGTGCTGGACCAACCACCACTCAATCATTGAGTTCAAGGGTCAGACCTATCTGTTCTATCACCACAATGAATTCTCACCTGAGTTTGACAAGAACCGTTCAGTTTGCGCTGACAGCATTTTCTTTGATGATGAGAAGGGTGAAATCAAGATGGTTAAGCCTACCCTGCGCGGTATCGGTGTAACCCAGTCAAACACTCAGATTCAGCTGGACCGTTATACTGCACTCAGCGCAAGCGGTGACTCTATTGCTTATCTGGAGCCCAGCAACTATTTTGCAGGCTGGAAGACCGTATTCTATGAGAAGGGTGCATGGGCACAGTACAATACAGTAAACTTTGCCAAGGCTCCCAAGAAGGTTACCGTTAAGGTTGTAGCTCCGTCTGCCGGCAAGCTTGAGATTCTCCAGGATGAGAAGGTTATTGCTACCGTTGATATTCCTGCAGACCGTCAGCTTGTAACAGTTGACGCTCCTGTTAAGGGTGCTGCCAAGGGCGTACATCACCTTAAGGTTCGCATGGCAACAGAGGGTAAGATCCAGGTTGACTGGCTTACATTCAATTAATTTTTTCCACAGTGTGACATGAAAACCAAAAACATACTGACAGTCATCCTGGCCATGCTATTGCTTGCATGGTCAGGATGCAATGCTAAGAATAAGCAGACTGAGTGTATAAACCCGCTCACTTATACCGATATTCCGGATAATGACTGGATCCGCGTAGGTGATGATTACTATATGGTAAGCACCACAATGTATTTTTGCCCGGGTGCTCCCATTATGCACTCCAAGGATCTGGTTCATTGGGAACTGGTAAGTTACGTTTATGACTACCTTGAGGATGATGATGTCTATAACCTTCGTAACGGTCGCAATGCTTACGGCAAGGGACAGTGGGCCACTTCACTCCGATATGTGGACGGAACCTTCTATGCCCTGTTCATTGCCAATGACCAGAACAAGACATACATCTATAAGACCAAGGACATTACCAAGAGCAACTGGGAACGTTCAGTCATAAACCGTCCTTTCCACGATGCATCCATGCTCTTTGAGGATGGTCATCTGTATGTGGTATGGGGTAACGGTGAGATCCGTATCATAGAGTTGGAGCCGGATGGTTCGGCCATAAAGGCTGGCGCCCAGGAGAAGGTAATCATTGACTCTCCGCGTCAGGGTTATAACCTGCGTGCCGAGGGTGCCCATATCTATCACATTGGGGATTATTACTATGTGCTGGTTATTGACTGGCCCAGCGGCGGCGTACGTACCGAGACCTGCTGGCGCTCAAAGGACCTTTTTGGCCCCTATGAGAGCAAGACCATACTGAGCGGTGCTTTTGACGGCCGCGGTGACGGTGTGGCTCAGGGCGGTATCATAGAGACCCAGAACGGTGACTGGTATTCAATCATGTTCCAGGATCACGGTGCTGTAGGACGTATTCCTACCCTGCAGCCTATGAAATGGGTTGACGGATGGCCAATACTTGGTGATGAGACCAAGCCCGTAAAGAAGTTTACAGTCAATCTGCCCGAAAGCGGCAAGAACCGTACATGGGACAATGATGAGTTCAAATACAAGAAGAATGAACTGGATCTGGTATGGCAGTGGAACCACAAGCCCGACAACAGCGCATGGTCTGTTACCGAGCGCAAGGGTTGGCTCCGTCTCAAGACCGGACAGTTGGCAACCAATGTAACCGATGCCCGCAATACTCTTACCCAGCGTACTGTAGGTCCCCGTTGCTACAGCGAGGTATGCATGGATGCCGCCGGCATGAAACCGGGCGATAGAGCCGGTATAATTGCCTTCCAGAGCAATTACTGCACCATAGGTGTAGAAGTATCTGACGACGGATCAAAGAGCCTTGTAGCGATGACACATCGCAATATGGGACGCCGCCGCGGACCTCAGGCTCAGGGTGCCCAGCAGCCAAGTCCTGATACTGAAGCATTGCGTATTTCTCTTACCCAGGATAAGGTATGGCTCAAGATCCGCTACGTCTTCACTCCCCAGGAGGAGGGCGAGCGTGCCGACCAGGCTTTCATGAGCTATTCGCTGGACGGTAAGAGCTGGACCGATGTTGATGCAGTGCTGCAAATGTCATTCAGCCTGGATTACTTTACCGGTTACCGCACAGGTCTGTACAGTTACGGAACTAAGCAGACAGGAGGATACGCGGACTTTGATTATTTCCGCCAGGCAGTGTATTGATTGTTAAAAATTGATAATTATTTAACTTCGGCACTGAATATTTATATTAAGGATGAAACGTGAGGAAAGTAACATAGTGAACAGCCAAGGATCTCTTTCAGTTAGCGACGAATCCATTGCCCGTCTGCTATGTGATGACAATCACGTAGAGGAGGCCGTACGCCTCATCATGAAGAAATACGGAGAGCCGTTATACTGGCACATTCGCCGAATGGTGGTGGCCCATGATGATGCTGAGGACTGCTTGCAGGAGACTATGATAAACGTATACAAGTACAGGAGTACCTACTCAAACGAGTATCCGCTTTCATCATGGCTCTACAAGATAGCAACCAATGAGAGTCTCAAACTGCTTAAGAACCGTTCCGGATTCACGATGTCGGTCGATGACCTGGGCGATTCACTTAAGGACAGCGTACGAGAGGAAGCTGCACCGGATGCCGATGAGACTCTGATACTCCTCCAGGAGGCTATAGCTCTCCTGCCGGCCAAGCAGAAGATGGTGTTTAACCTCAGATACTATGATGACAAGAGTTATGAGGAGATTCACCAGATAGTGGGAGACAGTGTGAATACGCTCAAGACCAACTATCATTATGCAGTACAGAAGATAAAGGATTATATATTAGAACATCAGTTATGAAAGATTTTGATCTGGAAAGTTTGAGCAGAGAAATGCCTTACAAGATGCCTGAGCATTTCCTGGACGACATGACAGAACGTGTCGTTGCCCAGATTGGAAAGCAGCGCAAGCATCGTACAGAGCGCAGGATTGTGGCCCTGTTCGCCAGCGCAGCAAGCGTAGCTGCAGTTGCACTGCTGTTCCTGCACCCCTTTGGTGGCGGGTTTGATATACCCGACTACGAGAGCATCTCTCAGTGCGCAAGCGTGGATGAGGTGCTGCAGAATATGACAGCCGATGAACTGGGTGTCTATTCAATGATGAGCAACTACTACGGCAATTGATTATGAAAAAACGTTGGACAGCATTATTGATTCTGGCAGGTTTGCTCCTGACACAGCCATCTGTTATGGCTCAGGACAGGGATGAGCAGATGATTAATGCGTCCCTGCGTTTTATCAAGGAGAATGCAAACCTCACCAAGAAGGAGTATGAGAAGTTTGCAAAGATTTACATTGAGTACAACGAGCAGTTGGTCAAACTGAACCGTGAGCTCAAGCCCGAGTCACGTGACTATATGAAACGCTGGCAGGAGATCAATTCTGATTACATGCAGAAACTGGACAAGGCTCTGCCTGACTCAACACGTCAGAAAGTTGGTATTGCCCAGTGGGAGCTTGGTCAGAAGGTCTGGGGTGAGAGATCGGAGCAGACCCGTATCCATTCGGAGCGTCAGTTCCAGATGATGGGTCAGTGGAACCAGATGAACCCTCAGTTCATGATGCAGCCCCATATGTTCGATTTTCAGCGTCATCGTCAGCGTGAAATGCAGCAGGCCAATGAACAGCAGCAGCAGTGGTGGGAGAACTACTGGCGCAACTGGGGACAGCCTGACACGGCAATGATACGTCGCATGCAGGAGAACCGCAGACGTTTTGAAAACCGTGACAGCATCTGGCAGCAGCGTCGTCAGCAGTTCGCTCCGCAAGGCCAGCAGTTTGGTCCTCAGGGACAGTTCCCGCAAGGTCAGTTCGGCCCGGGATTCGGAAACGGACAGCAGTTTGGAGGCCCCGGATTTGGCGGCCCTCAGTTCGGTCCCGGATCAAGAAGAGATTGATAACTGATAAAAAAAATCCCGGCATTTCTGCC